>Ga0247738_10000030_pt1 | contig 137154 bp, 125 predicted proteins | sample UWRJL013104B2_FD_180936 | JGI IMG/M metagenome (GOLD analysis project Ga0247738, IMG submission 180936) | Plant litter microbial communities from Arlington Agricultural Research Station in Wisconsin, United States - UWRJ-L013-104B-2 | ecosystem: Environmental > Terrestrial > Plant litter >...
CTCCAGGCCGACACGAGCATAGACACCTTCCAGGAGTGGGGTCTGCTGGGCTACTACGTCGGCGAAGTCGTGCAAGAAGCACGGCCAGCGATCGTCGGCTCATTGGCTCAGCCCGACCTCGCCGACCTCAAGCACTTCGGAGCCGCGACCGCGACATCCGGCGGAGTCGAGATCTACCACATCCCGGGAATCACTCCTGAAGCTCCCACGCTCGAGGCCGCGTTCGGTGGAGGCACGGTTCCGGAGGCGATCCGCTACGGCGATGCCGAGCGACGCTGGGCGTACGAGACGCTGAACGCCCAGGGTGACAGCGATGACGTGGACTTCATTCTCCTCGGCTGCCCGCACGCCTCGCTCGACCAGATCGCGCAGGTCGCCCATCTGCTCGAGGGGCGGCGTCTTCACGAAGGCACCGAGCTCTGGGTCATGACTCCGCGGGCTCTTCGCACGATGGCGGATCGCAATGGATACACGCAGACGATCACGCGCGCCGGCGGCAAGGTATTGACCGACTCCTGCCCGGCGATGTCGCGTGCGGCACCTCCCGGCACCCGCGTGTTCGCGACGGACTCAGCCAAGCAAGCGCACTACCTGCCGGCGATTCTCGGAATCGAGGCGTGGTTCGGCACGCTCGACGAGTGCGTGGATGCAGCCGTCACCGGCCGGTGGCGCGGGGAGCTCGCGTGACGGTGGAGTTGCGCGGCCGCGGAATCGTGCCCGGTGTCGTCGAGGCGGAAGCGCTCGTCACACACGACCCGATCTCGGGATTCGGTGGGATCGATGTGGCGACCGGCACCGTGATCGAACCGCGGCATGAGCTGTTCGGCGTGTGCTTCACCGGCAAGGTCCTGGTGTTCCCTGGAGCGAAGGGCTCGTCGGGTTGGTCGGGCTTCTTCCAGTCGACACGCCTCATGGGCACCGCCCCTGCCGCGATGGTCTTCAACGTCATCACGACCAAAGCCGTGTTGGGGGCGATAGTCACGCGGGTCCCCACCGTCGTGGAGGCCGCCCCGAATCCGCTCGATGTGATTCGCACCGGGGATCTGCTGCGTGTCGACGGGAACAGCGGCGTCGTCACAGTGCTTCAATGATTTGCGCGGTCATCGGTTTCGCCAGCTGATTTCATCCAGTAAAAAGACTTGTTTCCTTCGCGAATCATGGTCGGCAGACTGATCCAACCGACCGCAGAGTTGCGGACAGGACGATCCGACACAGGAGTCGAAAATGCCCATAGCAGCGCAGAAACACAGCCCCTGGTCTTCCCGCTCGCGCCTTCGCGCTGCGACCGCCGTGCTCATCGCGGCATCGCTTGCGCTCGCTGGCTGTGCAGGCGCAGACAGCGGCACATCCGCAGCCGGCGACGAGGATACGCCGGCTGATCTCGACAAGATCGTCGTGGTCTCGTTCCTCCCGCTCCAGTCGTTCACCTTCACGCCCGAGATGTACGCGTACTCGTCCGGAATATTCGAGAAGCACGGTCTCGACGTTCAACTGCAGCCGGTGCAGGGCACCTCTGCGGCGATCCAGACCCTGCTGGGCGGCGCCACGCCGATCACCCGAGTCAGTACTGTCGATGTCATGCCGGGGATGGAATCCGGTCAGCCCATCGTCGGCATCGGCACCATGGCCTACCGCAGCAATCTGCGCGTCATCTCGACCAAAGAGAACCCGATCGAGTCCGCAGAGGACATGGAGGGCAAGGTGATCGGCCTCGGTTCCGTCGGCGGCACGAGCGAGAAGATGCTCAACTTCGCCCTCGACGACGCGGATGTGCCGCGCGATTCCGTGACCCGTCAGGCAGTGCCGGTGACATCCGCCACCTACGAGCTGGTGAAGCAGGGGCAGCTCGACGGCTACGTCGTCAGCCTCGACACATCGATCGGCATCGTCGAGCAGAACGAGGATGCCGTCTCGAGCCCCGCGGGTCTGGTCGATGCTCCGGAGCGTCAGGTCTGGATCACGACGAAGTCGAACCTCGAGGACCCCGACCAGGTCGAGGACATCGAACGCTTCCTCGCTGCGATCAAGGAAGCGACCCAGGAGCTCATCGATGATCGGGAGAACGACTTCGCGAACGTCCTGACCACCCTGCGCGACAGCGGCGACTGGGACTTCGCAGCCTTGAAGGACGATGCCATCGCGGTTCAGGCCCTCGAGACGTACACGACCGAGACATGGATCGATTCGACAGAAGCCGTCGGTCTGCTCGAGAACGATGACGACTACTGGACCGAGATCTACGACGCGTACGTCAAGGGTGATCTGCTCGAAGGCGGCGGTGATCCGTCGGCCTGGATCACGAGCGACCTGCTTCCAACCGACTGACTCGCACCCATCCCCCGGGTGTGGCCCCGCGCATGCAGCGGGGCCACACCCTCTCCCTGACACCGAGAGGCGACGATGCCCACCATGAGCACCCAGACTCCGACACCACCCGCGCCCATCACGGGCGCGACGGACACCGTTCCCCGACTGAACATCCAGGGCCTCGGACGCGACTTCATCACCAGGTCCGGCACCACCCACGCCGTCTCGGGCGTCGACCTGAGTATCCAGCGCGGTGAGTTCGTCGCACTGATCGGAAGGTCGGGATGCGGCAAGACGACGCTGCTGCGGATGATCGGTGGCCTGCTCGCCCCCACTGCTGGAACGATCGAGGTCGACGGCAACAACCTGTGGCGGGGCACGACGGTCGACGAGTCAGCCATCACGAAGCTCGGCTTCGTCTTCCAGGAGAGCAACCTGTTCCCCTGGCTCTCGGTGCTCGACAACATCGCTCTCCCGATGAAGCTGCGCGGCGCAAGCAAGCGAGACCGTCGGGCGCGGGCCTCCGAACTCGCAGACCTCGTCGGCCTCGGTGGTTTCGAGAAGTCGTACCCCCGCGAGCTCTCCGGCGGGATGCGCCAGCGCGCAGCGATCGCACGCTCGCTCTCGACCGAGCCGGATCTGCTTCTGATGGACGAGCCGTTCGGCGCACTGGATGCACTCACCCGCGAGCGGATGAACCTCGAGCTGCAGCGCATCGTCCTCGAGACGACGTCGACGGTCGTCTTCGTCACCCATGACATACCCGAGGCCGTGTTCCTCGCCGACCGCGTCGTGCACATGACGCCACGACCTGGCCGAGTACGCCAAGTCCTACCCGTCGTCGAGCCGAAACCGCGCACGGTCAACTCCATGACGACGCCGGAGTTCAACGACATCGTGCGGAACCTCCGCCACGACATTGACGAGGAGAACTGATGAGCCGCCAGAAGGTCATGCGTGTCCTGCCCTGGGTCGTGACGCCCGTGCTCGTCGTGGCGATCGTCGTCATCTGGCAGCTCGTCGTCTCCATCGGACAGGTGAACCCGTTCCTGTTCCCGCCTCCGGGAGCGGTGGGCGAGAAGTTCATGGGGCTGTTCGTCGCGCCCGACATCTGGTCCCACACCCTCACCACACTCTCCGAGATCCTGATCGGGTTCGCGATCGCCGTGGTGACGGGCGTCGTCGTCGGCGTCCTGCTCGGCAAGCTGCCATGGCTCGAAGCGAGTGTGCGCCCTCTCATCGTGATCACTCAGGTGGCGCCGAAAGTCGCGTTCATCCCGCTGTTCGTGATCTGGTTCGGCTTCGGCATCACTTCGAAGATCTGGCTCTCTGCACTGCTGGCGTTCTTCCCCATCATGCTCAACATGCTCCTGGGCGTGCGTTCGGTCGAACAAGGACAGCGCGAGGTGATGAAGAGCCTGAACGCGACGCGGTGGCAGACCCTTCTCCAGCTCGAGATGCGCAGCGTTCAGCCCTACCTGTTCGCCGGCATGGAGGTCGGCATCGTGCTGGCGACGACGGGTGCGATCGTCGGCGAGTACATCGCGGGCAGCCAGGGTCTCGGGTTCCTCGTCGTGTCGAGCATGAACCAACTCGACGCGGCACTCACCTTCGCGCTCATCCTCTGGCTGTCGCTCCTCGGTCTCGTCCTGTACCTCGTCGTCAACGAGTTGAAGCGGTTCTTCATCCCCTGGCACGAGTCCGTCTACGGACTGCGCGAAACGATGGCGTGATCGGACCTCGGACAGTCATTCGGAGGCCGGTTCGTGAGTGATCCTCCCGCGTCAGGTCGCACGTCCTCGCGTCGCGCGGGTTGGGAACCGCATATCTCTAGAATGGTCCTGTTGGACGCAGAGCGTCCGACAGGAAACGGGTGGGATATGCCGGACGACAGGTCGCGCGATCGGATTCAGAGTATTGAACGCGGTGTGGAGGTGCTGCGCGCTTTCAATGATCGGCACGGGTCATTGAGCGTCGCCGAGATCGCGGCGCGGGTGGATCTCGCGCGCCCGGTCGTGCGCCGCATCATGCTGACGTTCGCTCACCTCGGCTACGCCGAGTCGGCAGGGGGGCTATGGAGTCTGACTCCACGCATCCTGGAGCTCGGCTCCGGCTACTTCGCGTCGTCATCATTGCCCGAGATCTCTTACGGCTACATGCTCGACGTCGTCAAGCGCACCGGGGAGACATGCAGCATCGGCGTGCTCGACGGAGCGGACGTCATCCACATCGCGCGCGTCGAAGACCGGCGCCCCTTGCCCGATTCGGTGCGTATCGGTCAGCGCCTTCCTGCGCATGCGACGGCGATCGGGAAGGTGCTTCTCGCTCAGCTGTCGGATACCGAGCTTGATGCGCTGCTCACCGAGCACGCGTTCGAGACGCTCACGCCCGCGACAGTGACGGATGCGCCAGGGCTGCGTGCGCGCACAGACGTCGTGCGTGCACGCGGATACGACATCTCGATCGAAGAGCTTCTCCCGGGCCGGGTCGCCGTCGCTGTGCCGATCATCGTCGACAACCGTGCTGTCGGCGGACTCGGCGTGTCGTCCACGACCGTGCGTGAGACCACCGAAAGCCTGCGCGACGTCGTCTTGCCGCTGCTGCTCTCAGCGGCCACCGAGATCGCGAGCGCTTACCGCAACGCCAACCCGCAGCTGTTCCGCGCGCGCGAAAGGTGACGCCACCGTCCCGGCGCCAGAACCGGGACGGTGCTCAGACCGGGACGGTGATCAAGCCGGGACGGTGATCGCGTCAGGAAGCCTGGTTCCCAGGTAGGACCCCGCGGCCTCAAGACGCGTCTGAAGCGTCGCGACGTCCACGCCCGAGCCGGTGCCGTCGCCCGCGAGCGCGAGGTCGGCTGCTGTGCCCGCGGCCTGGCCCATCACGAAGCACGGGCCGGTGACGCGGCCCGAGGACTGACCGCCCTGCGTCATCGACGCTGCGCGGCCCACGACGAGAAGATTGCCGACGACCCGTGGAACCAGCATCCGATACGGAAGCTGGTTGAACCCTCGCGAGTCCACAGGGGCGAACTTGAATGCGACGTCGCCGACGACGTGCGCTTCGACAGGCCACCCGTTGACACCGATCGTGTCAACGAAATCGCGGCATTCGAGCACGTCTTCCTGCGTGAGTTGATAGGAGCCGACGATGCGTCGGGTTTCACGGATGCCGATCGACGGCGCGATATCGACCACATAGGAGTCCTGGAACCCAGGAGTGACCTGTTTGATGAAGGCGAAGGTGTCCTTCACCTGCTGCCGACCCTGAAGCTCTCCGCGCGTCAGCTGTTGCACGTCGGTGCCGTCGACGGCTGAACCGTCTTCGTTGGAGAGCTGCGTGAGGTTCGAGCGCCACTCGAGCGGGTTGCGCTGCGGGCGCACGATCGGCTTCTTCCGCGGGAAGGAGTGCGTACCGGCGGCCTCGGCCTCCTCCATGAGACGGCGGACTGTCCTCCATGCCTCGCCCGCTTCGGCGGGATGGACTCCATTGATCCGGAACATGAGGGACGGGTACATGAGGTGCTCACTCACTTCGAACGGCGCACCCGACCATGCCGCGATGTCGCCGTCTCCGGAGCCGTCGATGAAGAAGCGGCCGCGCACGGCAGCGCGTCCCGACTTGGACTCGACGATGACTGCATCGATCGTGCGCTCGTCGCGCATGGACACGTCGACGACGGACGTGTGGAAGAGCAGTTCAGCTCCCCCTGCGACGACGAGTTCGTCGGCGGCGATCTTGAGCGCGGAGATGTCGTATGAGAGGGCCTGGATGCGATCATCGACCGATAGATGCACGTCGTTCAGGCCGTCCATGACCCGCATCCGATCAAGCAGTTCGTCCGCGTGACCGTGCACCGACTGGAAGTCGGTGCCGTACGCGCGAGCGTGCATGCCGCAGAAGGTCGCGAGGCCGCCCATCGTGCCGGCGCCGCCGAGGAAACCGTACTTCTCGATGAGCAGAGTCGAGCGTCCGGCCCGAGACGCGGCGGTCGCGGCCATGAGACCGGCCGGGCCGCCGCCGACGACGACGACCTCGTACTCGCCGATGACGGGGATGTCGCGAGCGGGCTCATGAATGGTCTGCGACCGCTCGGTGGCGCTGTTGTTCATGCGAGCTCCTTCGAAGAGCACGGGCGAGCGCAGAGGACGGCGCCGCACGAGAGAGGCTGGACGAGCGCCTCGTACTGGTCGAGGTACCCGCCACCCGTGTCGCGATCTGCGGGCGGGACATAGTCGGCTCTGGCGGCGAGCTCGGCCTCGGGGACCAGCAGATCGACGGCACCTCGCTTGACGTCGATCTCGATCAGATCATCGTCACGCACTCGTCCCAGCGGCGAACCAGGGCTCGCAGCCTCGGGAGAGACCTCGCCGACGGTCATTCCCTGATTGACGAGGCCGGAGAACTGTCCGTCGGTCACGAGTGCGACGCTGTGGGCGAGCCCACGCGCGTGGAGCGCGAAGATGAACGCCGAGGTCAGCCCGAGCCCGGGTGCGCCGGTGACGCCGATGCCGCGAATCACGGCGACGTCGCCCTCGCGCAGCCGTCCGGTCGAAATGCCGTCGATCGCCTCCTCGCGCGTACCGAAGACGCGAGCCGGGCCCCGAAAGACATGCGGTCCCGGATCGGGAACCGGTCGTTTCGCGACAGCACCTCCCGGCGCCAGCGTGCCCTTGAGGACGCTGATCGCCGGATCGGTGCCGAACGGGTCATCGATCGAACGGATGACGTCGCCGTCGGCGGGCCCCGCGAGTTCAGAATTCTCGGCGATGGTCATCCCCGAGACAGTGAGCTGTGCACCATCGAGCAGAGGAAGCAGCTCTCGGATGATCGTGGCACCACCTCCGGCGTCCTCGAACTCCTCCGTGAGGCGAGGGCCGTTGGGTCGCACCGAGCACAGCAGCGGGGTCTCACGACCGAGGGTCCGGTACATCTCCCACACGTCGACGTCGAGGCCGGATTCGATCGCGATCGCCTGCAGATGCTTGATCGTGTTCATCGAGCCGCCGATGGCGAGCATCGCGCGAGCAGCGTTGCGCACCGAGTCCTCGGTGATGATCTGCCGTGGGCGTACGTCGTTCTCGATCAGGGCGGCGAGCGCACGAGCGGAGCGCTGCACGGTGTCCCACATGGAGTCGCTCAGTGCTCGCACGGGAGCAGATCCGGGCATAGCCATGCCGAGCGCTTCGGCGAGGATGTGCATCGAGTTGGCGGTTGCGAGACCAGCACACACACCGGGTCCGAGGATCGCGTCTTCGGCCAGCAGCTCGAGCGCATCGGTCGACTCTCCAGTGACGGCGGCCTTCGAGGCGTGCAGGAAGATCTCTTCGATGTCGGCCTCACGACCTTCGGCGAGTCCGGAATGCTGGTAACCGCACGGCACGATGATCGTGGGGATGTCGAGGCGCCCCGCAGCCATGAGATGCGCAGGCGTCGTCTTGTCGCAGGACGACAGACAGATCATCGCGTCCAGTTTCGCGCCTTCGACAGCGGCTTCGATGTCGTCGACTATCAGGTCGCGGCTCGGCAGGATGTACCTGCCCGCACGTCCTGCACTCGTCACGAAGTCGCTCGGCGCGGTCGTGCGGATCTCGAACGGCAGCAGACCGGCCTCGCGCAGGTCGCCCTTGAGACGCGCGGCAACGTCGTCGAGATGCGAGAAGCACGCGGCGAGTTCCGATGACGTGTTGACGATCGCGACCTTGGGTTTCTCCCAGTCTTCTTTCGGAATACCTAGCGCCGTGTAGTGCGCTCGGCGCGCGATCGCGAGCGCCGAAGACGGCGGAAGGTTACTGCGGAGCGTGGGCATCATTGTCCTCTCGTCGCAAAGATTCATCCGAAGCAGTCGGATCGGTGCGAAGATCACCAGTGTACGCATTGCGGGCGTAATGTCGCAATGCGTACACATGACAGCGTGACGGAGGAGGTGCGGTGAGGTCGAACGGGCGTTTTGACGGCGTTGAAGGTCCTCGGCTCACGCCCGGGCTCCTCGTGGTGCTCTGCGTGCTCATGACGCTCAACCCGATCGTTGCGAGCATGTATCTGCCGGCACTGGGGGTCATGGCCGACGACCTCCGGACGAACATCATCGGCATTCAGCTCACCCTCACCGCGTTCTTTCTCGGCGTCGCCGTCGGCCAGCTCATCGTCGGCGCTCTCTCTGACAGCCTGGGGAGACGTCGCGTCGTATTGATCGCGTTCACGGTGCTCACGGCGGCAAGCATCCTCGCGGTTCTCGCTCCGACCCTCGAGATGTTGATCGCGAGCCGAGTGCTCCAGGGGCTCGGCGCCGCAGCCGGCGTCGTGGTGGTGCGGGCGATCGTCTCCGATATCGGCGTCGGACCGCAGGTCTCGCGCGCCTACAGCCTGCTCATGGGCACGCTCGCAGCGGGACCGCTGATCGCCTCGCTCTCGGGCACCGTACTGCTGCAGGTCTCTGGCTGGCGCGCGATACTCGTCGGCACTGTCGTCGCAAGCGCCGCCTTTCTCCTGCTGGCGATCATCGGCGTTCCCGAGAGCCTTCCACCGGCCCGGCGCGCGCCGTTCAGCGCCATCGGTATGGCGGCCATGTACGGGCGTCTGCTGCGCGACCCTGTGTACGTCGGGTTCTTCTTGACGATGGCGTTCATCTTCGCGGGTCTCACGATCTATGTGAACGCCTCTTCGTTCGTCGCGCAGGATGTGCTCGGTGTCGATGTATGGGGCTTCTGGCTCATGTTCCTGGCGTACGGGCTCGCTGTTCTTGCCGGAGGGTGGATCAATGCCCCGCTCTCGGTGCGGTACGGCCCGCGACGGATGCTGTTCATCGATCTCACTGTGGCGACGGTGCCGGCCGCGCTGCTCGTCGTCGTGACAGCCTTCGGCGCCCTCAACGTGCCCGTGTACGTGGCACTGATCGCCGTGGGCTGCACAGGTGTGGCCGGCGTGATGGCGAACGCGACGACCCTCGCCCTGGGCCGCACGCCGTTCGCGGCGGGATCCGGCGCCGCCCTGATGGGGTGCATCCAGTTCGCGTTCGGCGCGCTCGCGGGCCCGGTCGGAGGGTTCGCCGGGCCGAATACCGCTCTGCCGATGACGGTCGGGATGCTCACGTGCTTCGTGCTGAGCTTCGCTGCGAGCCGGTACGCGCGGTTCCACGAAGGTCGCGCTCCGCGCGGTCTTCCGCTAGATGAAAACCCTCCTGCTGCGCCCGCAGGCGGCGGGGCATTGTAGAAGTCGGCGGTCCACGACGGATCGCGGCGACACACGGAGGAACCGGATGACCACTTCGATTCGCGAAGCGCTTCTCGACCCGACCGGCGCAGCCGAAGGCGTGAACGACAGCACTCTCTCCCCGCGCCCGGTGACGCTGAAGGGCCTCACCGTCGGCCTGCTCGACAACACGAAACCGAACTCTACGCTGCTGCTCGACGAGATCGCGGCCGACCTCAAGCGCGACTACGGCATCGGTGAGATCAAGCACTACGTCAAGGACTACTTCGGCACCCCTGTCAAGGACGAGCTCTTCCGGCAGATCGTCTCCGAGGTCGACATCGTCATCACCGCGGTCGGCGACTGCGGTTCATGCAGTGCGGCGACGGTGGCCGACGGCATCCTGTTCGAGCGCGCCGGTGTACCGGCCGTGAGCATCACGTCCGACTCCTTCGCCATGTCGGGTCAGGCGATGGCCGACGTGCAGGGCTTCCCAGGATTCCAGTTCGTCATGGTGCAGCACCCCGTCGCGAGCCTGGACGTGGAGCACATCCGCGGACGCGCCGATCAAGCCGTGCCGGATGCTCTGCGCATCCTCGGCGTCACCGAGATCGTCTGACTACCGACATTCGAGAACCAAGGAGATCATCATGAGTACGACCGTATCCGTAGACAACGCCCTCGCTTCGTTTCGCGAGATGATGGCGACGGATGGCTACCTGCTCACCTGGTCGGAGGTCGGCGCCGACAAGGTCGTCGTCAAGATCGATGCGAGCGACGGCGCGTGCGAGGACTGCCTCGTGCCGCTGCCGGTCATGACCAGCATCATGGCGAAGGCGCTCGACCCGACAGGCTACGAACTCGACCACGTCGAACTCCCCGGGAGCCATTAGGCGCAACGAGCTGGAGACGTGCTGACGTGCACACGGACGAGAAGTCTGCGTTGCCCCCGACGATGAGGGCCGCGGTTCTGCGATCTGATCGCCCCGAACTCGAGATCGTGCGGATCGCAGTACCGACGCCACAGGCAGGCGAGGCACTCGTGAAGATCACCGCCTGCGGTGTCTGTCACACCGATCTTCACGTCATCAAGGACGAAGTCGCATTTCCGCGCCCGGCGGTCCTGGGCCACGAGATCAGCGGCACCGTGGTGTCGTTCGGTGACGGCACCGCCGACACGCATGGTCTGAGCGCGGGCGATCCAGTCGTGGGCGCCTTCATCATGCCCTGCACCGAATGCACTGAATGCACGCGCGGTCGCGACGATCTCTGCGCGAACTTCTTCGGCCAGAATCGCCTCCGCGGAACCCTCTACGACGGCACCAGCCGGCTCGCCCTCCCCGACGGCTCGTTCCTGGCCATGTACTCCATGGGCGGCCTGGCTGAATACTCCGTGGTGCCCATCTCGGCACTCACCAGACTCGCCGACGGACTTGACCCGGTGTCATCCGCGATCCTCGGTTGCGCCGCATTCACGTCGTACGGCGCCGTCCACCGCGCCGGGCACGTCGAGCGCGGCGAGTCGGTTGCGATAACCGCCGTCGGCGGCGTCGGCAGCGGGGTGCTGCAGATCGCCAAGGCCGCCGGAGCCGAACCGATCATCGCCATCGACGTGTCGGACGAGAAGCTCGAAGCGGCCCTCCGACTCGGTGCGACCCATACCGTGAACTCGCGCAGCGCAGACGTGAGAGCAGAAGTCCGCGCGCTGACCGGCGGACGCGGTGTCGACGTCTCGTTCGAGGCCCTCGGGCATCCGGCGACCTTCCGTCAAGCGATCGAGATCCTCGCCGACGGCGGCCGCATGATCGCGATCGGGATCGCCGCTGGCACCGCGACCGCCGAGGTCGAGATCACACCGCTCGTGCGGCGCGGCTACACGGTGACCGGATCGTTCGGCGCGCGCACTCGCGTGGATCTTCCTGCCGTGATCCAGTTGGCGGTCGACGGGCACTTCGATGCCGAAGGGCTCGTCACCCGGCACTACGCGCTCGATGACGCGGATGCCGCCTACCGGGCTCTCGCGCTCGGCGAGATCACAGGCCGCGCCGTCGTCGTCATGGACTGATCACATCATCTCCGAGAAGAAGAGGCTTCGATGACCGACCGCATCCCCCACTGGATCGATGGTGCGCGTGTAGACCTGCCCGACCGCCGTACGAGCGCGGTGTTCGACCCCGCCACCGGTGTGCAGAGCGGATCCGTCGTGCTGGCTGAGACACCCGACGTCGACGCGGCCGTCCGTGCGGCAGCCCGAGCATTCCCCGCCTGGCGCGATCTTTCCGCCGCGGGACGGCAGACGATCCTGTTCCGCTTTCGTGAGCTGCTGGATGCACGAAAAGGCGAGCTTGCCGAGATCATCACCTCCGAGCACGGCAAGGTGGTCTCGGATGCTCTCGGTGAGATCGCCCGCGGCCAGGAAGTCGTCGAGTTCGCACTCGGTTTTCCCGAAGCGCTCAAGGGCGACTACTCGCTGAACGCCTCGACGGGTGTCGACGTCCACTCCTTCCGCCAGCCCATCGGCATCGCGGCGATCATCAGCCCGTTCAACTTCCCCGCGATGGTGCCGATGTGGTTCTTCCCCGTGGCCCTCGCGGCCGGCAACGCCGTCATCCTCAAACCGAGTGAGAAGGACCCCTCCGCCGCACTCTGGCTCGCCGCGCTGCTGCACGAGGCCGGCCTGCCGGGCGGCGTCTTCAACGTGGTGCAGGGCGACAAGGTGGCCGTGGATGCTCTGCTCGAGCATCCCGAAGTCGCATCGATCTCGTTCGTCGGCTCCACGCCGATCGCGCGCTACATCTACGAGACCGCGGCCCGCCATGGCAAGCGCGTTCAGGCCCTGGGCGGGGCGAAGAACCATATGCTGGTGCTCCCCGATGCGAACCTCGACCAGGTCGCCGATGCAGCGGTCAACGCCGGCTTCGGCTCGGCGGGAGAGCGCTGTATGGCCATCTCGGTCGCTGTCGTGGTCGAACCGGTCGCAGACGATCTCATCGAGAAGGTGACCTCGCGGATGCGTCGTCTGCGCATCGGCGACGGCCGTCGCGACTGCGACATGGGACCGCTGGTGACGCGAGAGCATCGCGACCGGGTGGCCTCCTACATCGACATCGCTGCAGCGGACGGCGCCGAGGTGGTCGTGGACGGCCGCGACATCGACCCCGATGGAGACCCGAACGGTTTCTGGCTCGGCCCCACGTTGCTCGACCGCATGCCCACATCATCTCGCGCATACGAAGACGAGATCTTCGGTCCAGTGCTCTCGATCGTGCGCGTCGACAGTTATGAAACAGGCGTCGAACTGATCAACGGCGGCGCATTCGGCAACGGGGCAGCGATCTTCACCAACGACGGCGGTGCCGCTCGCAGGTTCCAGTACGAGATCGAGGCTGGCATGATCGGGGTGAACGTGCCCATCCCCGTGCCGGTGGCCTACCATTCCTTCGGCGGCTGGAAGGCATCCGCTTTCGGCGACACAAAGGCGTATGGTCGCGAAGGCTTCCGCTTCTTCACCCGTGAGAAGACCGTCACCACGCGTTGGCTCGATCCGAGCCACGGCGGCATCAACCTCGGCTTCCCTCAGAACGCCTAGGCGCGTGGTCGATCTCCAGCGCCAGAGGCGCGTGCCGCCGTGGACATCGAGCCTGAGGCAGATCAACCGCCCGTAACTGGATGCAATTCGATCACGTCACCGAGCTTGGAATAACGCGGGTGCGTAAGGCACATCCCAGCCGCTGCCTGAGGTCACGCGCAACTCTCGTATTAGATCAACTGGATGCCGGGTACCCGGACTCGCGCAGAAGTCGCGCAAGGTGGATGGCGTTCGTCAGCGCAGTGCTGATCGACGCGCTCACCTTCTCGGGGGTCTGATCCAGGTCCTTGTAGTCGGTGGTGTGCATCGCCTCACCGTTCCAATACACGCATCCCTGCGCCGGTACCGTGAACCCGATGTCGTTGAGCGCCTGGAACAGCACGGCGGTGATGTGATGGGCGCCGTCCTCGTTCCCGACGACACCGGCGACGGCGACCTTGTCGAACAGGATCGGCCGCCCGTCAGCATCCGTCTCGCTCAACTCCGCGTCGAGGCGTTCAAGTACCCGCTGCGCGACGCTCGAATGCTGTCCGAGCCATGTCGGCGTCACGAACACGAGAACGTCAGCGCTCAGCACCTTCTCGCGCAGCGTCGGCCATTCATCGCCTTCTCCCATGTCTTTCTCCACGCCGGGAAGGATGACGTGGTCGACGGCCCGAACGCTCTCGCACTCCACGCCGCGTTCGGCGAGGAATGTCGAGAGCTGGCCGCCCATCACCTCTGAGCTCGACTCAGCCGGTGATGGCTTGAGCGTGCAGTTGACGACGAGTGCCGTCAACTGCACGCTCGAGACATCCTGGGGGATGTCAGACACGGTTGCGGCCGCCTATGACCCGGAACAGGAAGGCGATCAGGGCGATCACGCCCACGATGAGAGCAACCCAGAGCAGCCAGTTGAGTGCTGCGTTGAGTCCTCCGACGATGGCCAAGACGATCGCGATAACAATGATTACGACAAGTGCGATGTTCATGCTGGTACTCCTGACCTTTGTGGTGAAGGGCGACGGTGGCCGTCCCTCATGTGCGTATAAGCGTGGCAGATTCGGTGGGTTGCGTCGTGGGGGTTGACGCCCAAATCGCGCGATGGTAATCGCGCGGCCCGCGTTGCTGGCCGCGCTACTGCGGGACACGGGCTCTGACACCCGGTCCGCTATTCAGCCGCGCCCGTGCCGTCGGACTCCTCTTCGCTCGCGAGGCGGTCAGCAGTCGCGCTGTCGATGAGACTTTCGTCGATGTCGGGATCGAGCACGGCATCCCCGTCGACATCCATCGTCGCCAGTTCGTCGTCATCATCCGGCGGTGGCACCGGCACGATGTTCGGGTTCGACATGATGGCATCCTTTCGTCTGATGGGACCACGCTAGCCCCGTGAACGGTGCCATCCGATCGGGTTGACCGGTGACAGCTTCGGGGGTATAACTCTCAGCCCGCAGGGGTGCCGAGGCGCTTGCGCATGAAGAGCTGCATCGTGCCGTCGCCCTGATCCACGCTCTCGGTGATCCGATAGCCGCAGCTCTCGTACAGTCGCACGTTGGCCTCACTCAGACTGCCGGTGAACAGCTCGGCCTCGGGCGCTCGGGTGTCGCGTTCCGCGGCCGCGAGCAGGCTTCTGCCGATCCCTGAGCCCTGCATGTCCGGGGCGATGGCGATCCGTCCGATGAGCAGCAGTTCGTCCGTCTCCCTGACCCGGATCGCCCCCACCAGGCGCGAGCCGACCCTGGCGACCCAGCCGTTCGCATCCATCAGCTCGGCCTGCAGCTCCTCAAGGGTCTGCGTGAGCGGGGGCATGTCGGCCGTGCCGTAGATCAAGGCCTCTGATGCGAAGGCCGCCCGCTGGATCGTCAGGACCTCGCCGGCGTCGTTGGGCGAGATTCTCGACAGAGTGACGTCCGGATCATTCGCCATGCCGTACTCCTTCACGTCGCCGCGCCCACTGCGCGAGGGCGAAGAGCCCCAGACCGACTGCGAGCAGCGCAGCGCCGAACAGCCACACGATCCCGCGTTGCTGAGTCAACAGCAGGATGCAGGACGCGATGCCGAGCCAAGGAACGAACGTCCACACTCGGAAATGGTCGTGCTCGACGCGGTCGCGGCGCAGGACCAGGACGGAGACGTTCGCGCTCAGGAAGACGAACAGCAGCAGAAGCACCACGGTCTCCGCCAGCGTCGCGAGGTCGCCGATCAGCGTCAGCAGCATCGCCACGATGGTCGTGACCAGAATCGCCACCCAGGGGGTCTTCCGGCGAGGGAGCACGCGCCCCAGCCCGCTCGGCAGGAGGCCCTGTTCCGCCATCCCGTAGGCGAGCCTGCTCGCCATGATCATGGTGAGCAGCGCGCCATTGGCGACGGCGACAAGGGCGATCAGACTGAACAGCCAGGATGGCACCCCCACGCCGGTCGCCTCGACGACGGCGAGGAGCGGACCGCTGGACTGTTGAAGCTCTTCCGGGGGCAGTGCAACTGCGCTCGCGAGACCGACCAGCATGTAGACGACCCCGGCAGTGAGAAGGGCGGCGAACAACGCCTTCGGGTAGGTCTTGGACGGATCCTTGACCTCCTCGATCACGTTCGCCGACGTCTCGAAGCCGACGAAGGAGTAGTAGGCGATGATGGCGCCGCCCAACACCGCGAACCCGGCGCCGGTGCCGTCCGGCGTCTCCATGACGCGTGTGACGTCGCCACCCCCGCCTGCGACGAAGAACCCGACGACGGCGATGACGATCACGAGCCCGCTCAGTTCGATCGCCGTCATCACGAGGTTCGCGCCCATCGACTCGCGGATGCCACGGGCGTTGAGTGCGCCGATGAGAACGAGGAACACCATCGCTGCGAGGATCGGAGGCACGGGCAGGAACGTCTGCAGGTAGTCCCCCGCGAATGCGATCGCGAGTCCGGCCGCGCTCACGACACCCGCCGCGAGCATGCTGAATCCGACCAGGAACGAAATGATGCGGCTGCGGAATGCACGCTCCGCGAAGACGGCCGCACCTCCGGCGCGCGGATACTTCGTGACGAGTTCGGCGTACGAGCCTGCTGTCAGAAGCGCGAGCAGCAGCGCCAGCAGGAGCGGTGCCCAGAGCATGCCGCCCACCTGCTCGGAGAGCACGCCCATGAGGGCGTAGATCCCTGCGCCGAGGACGTCTCCCAGGATGAAAGCGAAGAGCATCGGTCCGGAGATCGCGCGACGCAGTCGTGAGGGCGCTGGGGTCTCTTTCGTCATCGTGCAAACCTAAGGCCCGACGCGAATGCTCTCCCAGCCCTTGACAACAGGCCGGGTTTCATGTCCCGTCGTCGGTGTCCGTCGCCTTTTCACGTATCCGACGGGCCGCTGCTGCATCCGCCCTGTCCCTGCGCACGACCGTGGCGATGCGTCCGGCGTCGCGCAACGGCAGCTGCACCTGAGTCTCGGCGGGCACGCCTGCGCGGAGCTCACGGATCCGCTCCAACTCCGCGTCGAACTCGACACCGACCAGCAGTGCCATGTTCGCGATCCACATCCACAGCGCGAAGGCGATGATGCCGGCAAAAGAACCATAGACGCGGTCGTAGTTCGAGAAGTTCGCGATGTAGAGACCGAAACCGGCGGATGCGACCGCCAGCACCGCGATCGCCACGACGGCACCAAGGCTGATCAAGCGGAACCGGGGCGGTCGGACATTCGGGGTGAAGTAGTAGAGGAATGCGATGACGAACACGACGAGGAGAACAAGCAGTGGCCATCTCCCGATGCGCCAGACGAAAAGTGCGATCTCGCCCATACCGAGTGCGTTGCCGATCGCGTGCGCGACGGGCCCGGAGCCGACGATGAGCAGTGCGGCGATCACGGCGCAGACGATGGTGACCACGGCGATGGCGAGTTGAGTCAGTTTGAGCGACCAGATGGGGCGCCCCTCCTCCACGCCGTAGACCTTGTTCATCCCACGTCCGAGCACCCCGACGAAACGTCCTACAGACCAGATCGACAGCAGCACACCGAAGACGAGCAGAAGGCCGGACATCCGCAGGTCGGCGAGTTCCTTGAGGAAATCGCCGACCCCGCGCGCCGCTTCCTCCGGCGCGACGGCACGCACGACCTCGAGAAGGATCTGCGCCGTCTCATCGTCGCGCCCGAGAACGCTGAGGATCGAGAACCCGACCATCGACGCCGGCAGCAGAGCGAGGATCGCATAGAAGGCGAGGCTCGCGGCGGTATCGGCGCAACCGTCCGCCGCGAACGCCCGGATGATCCGCCTGATCGCGAAAGTCCATGCGTGTGTGGTCATCCCCACACTCTCGTGCCCCTTCCGGGGAACACGATGCCCCTTGACACTGTCCTCGTCACATTGCTGGATTCAGCTCTGCGGCTCGAGCACCTCATCGACCAAGAAGATGCCGCCGGTGGAATTCGCGGAGTGCATCAGTTCTTCGATCCAGCGCGCGTTCAGCGGCGTGGCATCCGGTTCGTCGAAGACGAATCGCAGCGGTATCGACGGGTGCACCCAGATCGTGGAGCGACCAGCCGGGTCGCCTTCGGCATGCTTCCATGAGAGCGTGAAGGACTCCTGGCGACGAAGCTTCGTCGCGATCACGACTTTGAGGTGCGCCAGCGCGCGATCCTCGATGTGAATCGGGTCCTCAGACCCGCCGTACTGAATTGAGCCCATACGCTGACCGTAGCGCATGACGGAGGGTGTCTCGAACGCCTCGGTCACGCGTCGATGTCGCCTCGCCACGCCCCGCTCTCGCTGCCGCGACGCTCGATGAACTCCTTGAAGTTCTTCAGGTCCTTCTTGACGGCGTGGGAGCCCGCTCCGACGACAGCGCCGATACTCTCCAGAAGCCCTTTCGGCTCCCAGTCGAGCTGCACGGTCACCCGCGTGGACGAGTCGGTGAGCTTGTGGAAAGTGACCGCTCCCGCGTGCTCCGTCTCGCCACCGGTGCTCGTCCAGGCGACGCGTTCGTCTGGATGCTGCTCAGTGATCTCCGCGTCGAACTCACGCTCCGCTCCCCCGACGTTGACCTTCCATCGGGTCAGAGTGTCTGACACCTGTGTCAGTGAGACGACCTCGTCGAGGAACTCCGGAAAGCTCTCGAACTGGGTCCACTGGTTGTACGCCACGCTGACGGGGACGTCGACGTCGATGGTCTCGATGATCTGCGCCATGATTCTCTCCTCTGGTCGGTTGACGTGATCTCCATTCAGCACGATCGCCGCGCGTAGCATCAGGGCCTTGACGTCGCCGCACGGATGCGCGATCGTGTGCATCTGCCGCTCGGACCGATCACTCATGCGATCGCAGCAGGAGCAGGATCCTCCGCAGATGCATGCTGATGACGACGCCGGGGCCGATCGCCTGACCGGAGCTGACGGTCACCTCGTTCACCGTCTCGAGCAGAGCTCGGACCGACCGCGCTGCGCGTTCACGGACCTCATGCGCATCGGCGGAATCGTCTTCTCCCCCGTCGATGCAGTCTGCGACGCGATGGCATGCCTCGCTCAGGGGCTCGGCGAGCGCAGGGTCCAGCCCGAGCCCGCCTGGTCGCTCCCAGATCGCGTCGGCGAGCGTCTCGGAGATGTCGCGGATGCGGACGGCGATCAGCTCCAGCGTCTCCAGCCGGTCGTGGACGTCGGCGGTCCCGTGTCGGCCCCGCATCGCGCGTGGGTTTCCCTTTCGGCTCGTGTCCGCGTCGTCCAGCGCCTGGCGCACCTCCCGCGAGGTGTCGGCCAACGCAGCCGCATCCTGCACCCATCCGTCACGCTCAGGTGGCCACGAATCCGACACCGCCTTGCCGATCTCATGCAGATGTCGCGCGAGCAGTCCGCGAAAGGTCTCTACTCTGGCCGCTGCAGCGGCGGTGAGCGTGCTTGGCGCGATCAGCAGATTGACGGCGAGTCCCACGGCTACTCCGACTGCCATCTGAGTGAGATATCCCAGCGAGTAGTCGTCCGAATCCTGACCGCCGACGATCAGCACGAACAGCGCCGCGATCGGCACATATTCCCGTCCCACGCCGAACCAGCCGGTACCGGACAGCAGAACACCGACTCCGGCGACGATGGGTATGGACCACCAGGTCGGTCCGACGGTGATGACGACCAGCAGGGCGAGGGCGATGCCTGCCACCAGCGCGAACAGCGTCTGCAGGCCCGACTTGGCAGATTCCATCAGCGTCGGATACATGCTCAGCAGGGCCCCCAGCGGGGCGTAGTACGGGTACTCGTCGGTGACGCCGGGCGTGTACTGGGCCACCGTCCAGGCGATCCCTACGGCGAGCGCCGTCTTCGCGGCGATGAGCAGGCGCGCCGAGCTGACGGCGTTCCTCAGCGACTCAAACCGTTCGCCAGGCATGCTCAGTCATGTCTGCTCCGGCCTGCGGTCCCATCTGCAGCATCCCGCCATCGATGACCAGCGATGTGCCGGAGATGTACGCAGCCTCCGGTGACGCCAAGAATGCGATGAGCGCGGCGACTTCGCGGGCGTCACCCGGCCGACCCAGCGGAATACCGGGGCGATCCTCGTGCCTCGGATCGCTGTCGGCCTGATCGGTCATCGACGTCGCGATCTCGCCCGGGGCGACGCTGACCGCACTGATCCCGTGTGCACCGAGCTCGAGAGCCAAGTTCTTCATGAGCCCACTGAGGCCATGCTTCGCCGCGTCATACGCACTCGATCCGACCATGGGCTGGTGGGCATGCACACTCGTGACAGCGATGAGGCGTCCACCTCGGCCGGCGGTGACCATCCAACGCGCGGCGCGTTGCAAGCAGACGAAGGCGCCGGTCAGGTCGGTGTCGAAGACGCGGTTCCACTCGTCGAGAGAGATATCGAGGAACGGCGTCCGTGTGCCGATGCCGGCGTTGTTCACGAAGACATCGAGACCACCGAGCTCATCGATCATCGCGTCGATCACATCGCCGCAGGCCGGAATGTCGGTCACATCGAGCTGAGCGACGATCGCCCTGGAGCCATGACTGCGAACCTCGGCTGCGGTCTGCTCGGCCCCTTCTCGATCGGTGTGCCAGGTGACGCCGACCTCGAGGCCCGCGGCTGCGAGCGCGACCGCGGTCGCACGGCCGATTCCGGAGTCGGAGCCCGTGACGATCGCGCGACGGGGTTGGGGATCTGCTTTCATCGTTCGCTCCGAATCTGCTCATTACGGTGATTCAGTCTCACCCCGGTGACCAGATCATGGTCGGGGGTTGACAGCGTCCCTGACAGTCGCACTCCTCATGAGCGCGACGTCTGCGGCTGCCGATTGCGACTGTGCCCGCGACGACAGCTGGTTGTCAACCCGATTGGCGTCGCAATGATGATCTGCGAGTGTCGCCGTAACGCACGAGACGGAGGAAGACATGAAGGCACTCACATGGCAGGGCAAGCGCAACGTCACGGTCGAAGAGGTGACGGATCCGATCATCGAGCAGCCGACGGATGCCGTCATCAAGGTGACGTCGTCGGCGATCTGCGGTTCTGATCTGCATCTCTACGAGCTGTTGGGTCCGTTCATCGACCGCGGCGACATCCTCGGTCACGAACCGATGGGCACCGTGGTGGAAGTCGGATCAGACGTCACGCAGCTCGCCGTCGGCGATCGCGTTGTGATTCCCTTCAACATCGCGTGCGGACACTGCTTCATGTGCCGCCACGGCCTCCAGTCGCAGTGCGAGACCACGCAAGTACGCGAGTACGGCAGCGGCGCGGCGCTGTTCGGATACACGAAGCTGTACGGCCAGATTCCGGGAGGCCAGGCCGAGTACCTGCGCGTGCCTCTGGCTGACTACAACCACATCCGCGTCGGGGCAGACCTCCCTGACGACCGATATCTCTACCTCAGTGACATCCTGCCGACGGCGTGGCAGGGCGTCGAGTACGCGCACGTGCCAGAGGGCGGCACGCTTGCAGTGATGGGACTCGGTCCCGTCGGTCAGTTCGTATCCCGCATCGGCATCCACCGCGGATACCGGGTGCTCGCTGTGGATCCCGTCCCGGAGCGCCGTGCGATGGCAGAGCGCCACGGTGTACTCACGTACGACCTGACGGACTCGGTCGTCGACGAACTGCGTGATCTCACGGATGGGCGCGGAGCCGACTCAGTCGTCGACGCCGTGGGACTGGAAGCGCACGGAAACGGCGGGGCGGAGTTCCTTCAACGGGCAGTCGGGCTGCTTCCAGATGCTGTCGCCAGGCCCATGCTCGACAAGGCAGGCATCGATCGGCTTGCCGCGGTCTACGCCGCCATCGACCTCGTACGCAGAGGCGGGACGGTCTCGCTCAGCGGAGTGTATGCCGGCGACGCCGACATACTGCCGATGAAGACGATGTTCGACAAGCAGCTCAGCCTGCGCATGGGACAGTGCAACGTCAAGCACTGGGCGGATGCGATCCTTCCTCTCGTCGAGGATCCGGCAGACCCGCTCGGCGTACTCGACCTCGCGACGCACCATGCGTCACTCGATGAGGCACCGGAGCTCTACGGGAAGTTCCAGCGCAAGGAGGACGGCTGCATCAAGGTCGTGCTGAACCCCTGACGAACGCAACTAGCTCCGCTCAGTGAAGATCCAGTCGGCGACCGCGGGGATGTCCACGCCGTGTTCGCGGGTGTGGCGGAGCGCCTCCTCGCGAGCCGCAGTGAGGTCCGCGCGGACCTCCTCGCTTTCGTCGGCAAGCCCGGGCACGAGGTCGATCGCATCGATCGCGAGTCGATACCGGTCCATGTCGTTGAGCATGAGCATGTCGAAGGGCGTTGTGGTGGTGCCGCGCTCCTTGTAACCGTGCACGTGCAGGTTCTGGTGTCCATTCCGCTTGTACGCGAGGCGGTGGATCAGCGCCGGATAGCCGTGGTAGGCGAACACGACCGGGCGGTCGGTCGTGAAGAGCGCGTCGAACGCGGCATCGTCCAGGCCGGCAGGGTGGTGTTGCGGCGACTGCAGCGTGGCGAGGTCGACGACGTTCACGACGCGGACCTTCAGCGCCGGGATGCGGTCGCCCAGCAGTTCGGCAGCCGCGATGATCTCCTGCGTCGGTACGTCTCCTGCGGCGGCGAGCACGATGTCCGGAACCTCATCCGATCGCGTGGATCCGGCCCACGTCAGCTCTCCCACCCCGCGGCGGACGTGCTCCCGCGCCTCGTCGAGGCTCAGCCATTGCGGCGCAGGCTTCTTTCCAGCGACGACGACGTTGATGCGGTCGGTGGCTTCGAGGCATTGCGCCATCGTGACCAGCAATGTGTTCGCATCGAACGGGAGGTACACGCGCACGACATCGACGCTCTTGTTCAGGACGAGATCGATGAACCCGGGGTCCTGATGCGTGAATCCGTTGTGATCCTGCTGCCATACGTGACTCGACAGCAGATAGGTGAAGGAGGGCAGCGGTTCGCGCCACGCGACGTCAGCACACGCCTCCAACCATTTCGCGTGCTGGTTGAACATCGAATCCACGATGTGGATGAACGCCTCGTAAGAGGTGAAGACGCCGTGCCGACCGGTGAGGGTGTACCCCTCGAGCCACCCCTGGCACAGGTGCTCACTGAGCACCTCCATCACCCGCCCATGTGGTGCGAGGTGCTCGTCCACCGACTCCGTGCCGGCATTCCACTGCTTCTCCGTCGCGTCGAACACCGCCGGAGCCAGGCGGTTGGACTCGAGCTCGTCGGGGCTGAAGATCCGGAACGTCTCCGGGTTGCGGCCGATGACATCGACGAACCAACCGCCGAGGACCTCGGTCGCACCGGCCTCGGAGCCACCGGGAGAGCCGACCTGGACGGCGTGGCGATCGAGTCCCGGCAGATCAAGTGCCCGACGAACCGCCCCGCCGTTGGACTGAGGGATCGCGCTCATACGTCTCGTGCCTCGAGGACCCCATCCGGCGGTCGATTGGAGCGGCGATCCGGCGTCGTCGAAGAGTTCCGCAGGCCGATATGAGCGCAGCCATCTCTCGAGCATCCGCCGATGGTCTTCATCGTCTCGCACGTCGGCGAGGGGCACCTGGTGCGAGCGCCACGTGCCTTCGACCGGCTTCCCGTCGACCTGCTCAGGCCCGCTCCATCCTTTGGGCGAGCGCAGGACGATCATCGGCCATGGCCGGCGCGAACCGTCGATCGCCCCGGCGCGCACCCGATCGATGCCCTCGAATGCGCGATCGAGCGCCGCGGCGAATCGTTCGTGCACCACGTCGTGTGATTCGGAGGCGTCGATCGTCACGAAGATCGGGTCGTAGCCGTATCCGGTCATCAGCGCGGCCAGCTCTGCTTCCGGAATCCGTGCCAGGAGCGTGGGGTTCGCGATCTTCCAGCCGTTGAGATGCAGGATCGGCAGCACCATGCCGTCACGTCGAGGATCAAGGAACCTGTTGCCATGCCAGGCCGCAGCCAGCGGCCCCGTCTCCGCTTCGCCGTCCCCGACGACGCACACGACGGTGAGCTCCGGGTCATCGAGAACGGCACCATAGGCGTGCGAGAGCGAGTACCCGAGCTCTCCCCCCTCCTGGATGGATCCAGGTGTCTCAGGAGCGGTATGGCTGGGCACGCCACCCGGATAGGAGAACTGCTGGAACAGTTCCCGCATCCCGTCGGCATCTGGTGTCACCTTGGGATGGAGCTCCGAATAGGTGCCGTCTAGCCAGGCATTCGCATTCATCGCGGGACCACCGTGACCAGGGCCGGCGATGAAGAGCACGGGCTCGTCTCGCTCGACGATGACACGGTTCAGGTGCGCATAGACCAGGTTGAGGCCCGGCACTGTTCCGAAATGGCCCAGCAGGCGGGGCTTGATGTCTTCGGCGACGAGTGGCCGCTCCAGGGTCGCGTCATCCTGCAGGTAGATCTGCCCGACACTCAGATAGTTCGCCGCGCGCCACCAGCGATCGATCCGGTCCAGCGCTTCACCGTCTGCAGTCATGTTCTCCTCGATACGCAGGTTCTCCAGCACTGTCAAGGGGGATGACCGCGATGGCGCTACCGCCCATCAGGCACGAATGGGCACCTGGACGTCGGCGCCGGCCTCCTGAGTGAGACGCCCTCCCATCTGGACGAACGTCGGCTCCGAGATGAATCCACCGGCGAAGAGCGCCTGCCCCTGTGTGAAACCCTGCGCCTGGCGGATGTCCTCCTCCGGGACGAATCCGAACACCTCGGCGAGCTCGGCGATGTCGCGCGGCGCATTGACGCGCATCAGGCCGAGGTTGTCGCACTGCGAGAGCACGTTCGGATGGATCTTCGTCGGACGCTGAGTGGACAGGAAGAGCCAGAGTCCGAACTTGCGCCCTTCTGCAGCGATCTGCACGAGTTGCTCTGTGAGGGCCCGCTCGACAGCGGTGCGGGGCTCCGGCGGGCAGAGGTTGTGCGCCTCGTCGATCACGATCAGGATGGGCCGGCGACTCTCCCGCCGAGCCCAGAGCTGCTCAAGCACGGCGAGGGCCGCGACTTTGGGTTCTGCCGGATGATCGAAGCCGCCAAGATCCAGAACTGTCGCCCTCGGCCGTTCCTCGATCACGTCGACGACGGACCCCGCACCCCTTGACCACAGATTCCACTCCAGAACCTGCAGGTTCTCCATGCGGTTCGCGAGCCGAATGCGCGCGGGGTCGCCCGACCCGCGGAACTCCTTGAGCATCTTGTCGGCATCGAACTCCGTGACGCTCACCGCCCAATGCAGCAGGACGTTGTACTCCTCGGCGTCTGCGATCGGGTCGATCTGCAGAACTGCTGCCTTCGCGGCCGGCGACAGGTCGATGTATCGGGCATGCAGCCGCTCGCCGTCCGCGTTGCCGGATCTGAACACCCGGATGTCGCTCTCGGAGATCTGTGTGGCGTGGTCGGCCGGAGCCCCCACCGAGGTCTGATTCAACCGCACGAAGTCCGCGTTCGGATCAAGAATGAGCATCGGCAACTCGGTGTGCAGAAGCAGTTGCTCAAGGACGACCCCGAGAGCGTAGGTCTTTCCGCTGCCGCTCTGTCCGCACCAGAACGTGTGACGGTTGAATCGACGAGGATCCAGCTGGGCAGGCGTCGCCGGGTCGGCGACCTTGGCACCGATAGTCAGAGGGATCATGCGTGCCTTCTCTCTCGCGTGTGCGTCCAGCTTGCCCTGAACTGGAGCGCGACACCATCACCGACTCGAGTGATTCGCGTCTGCGACGAAGGCGCTGATGTCGTGAAGCGACTCGCCTTGAAAAGGTGACGCGGGCGCGTTCCGCGCGCCTGGGAGTGTCACTCTGAGCGATGCCAGCATGTTCCGTGGCGTTGGCCACGGGCCAGGTTCCGCTCGCCCGTGGAGATGAGTGAGCGTACGCATGAGTTCCGACGGACCTGGAAGCGAGCCGCAGGTGTCCTCCGCTGCGCATTCCGTGAGATCGACGCCTTCCTGGCGCACGGGATACTGGCTGATCATCGCGCTGCTCGTTCTCACGTATGTTCTGTGCGCCGCCCAGGTCACGAGCGATCCGAGTCCCTCCGCGTTCCTGGTGCAAATCGTCACGGTCGCCGCCGTACTGCGGGTGACCGAGGTACGGGTCGATGTGCAACGCATCGCGTGGCTGGTGCTCTCGATCGCGGGTGCCGCGATCATCGTCGTCACCATCCTGGGTACGAAAGGATTGGTTCTCGACATCGTGCTGTCAGCGGCTTCGATGATCGCGTTCTTCGTGGCGCCGGTCGCGATAATCCGTCACCAGGTCACGCGACGCGGCCTCGATATCGAGGCTCTGCTGGCGGCGACCGCCGCGTATGTACTGGTGGGAATGTTCTTCACGCTCCTGTACAACCTGGTCGGGCTGTTGACCGTTGCGCCGATGTTCGGGACCGAGAGCGTCGATTCGCTGTCCAGTCAGCTCTTCTTCTCATTCACCACCCTCACGACCACGGGGTACGGCAACATCGTGCCGGTGTCCCCTGAGGTGCAGGGAATCGCCGTCGCCGAGGCCATCACCGGTCAGCTGTTCCTCATCACCGCCGTAGCGCGGATCATGCGCGGAGCCCGGCGCGGGCTCACGTCTGACACTCTCCCGAAGGAGAAGCCGTGAAGAAATGGAACGTCGTCGTCGTTCTCGGTGCGGCGCAGTTCGTCATGGTGCTGGACGGGACGGTCATGAATGTCTCGATCTCGACCGTCGTGGACGACCTGGACACGACGGTGGCGGCGATGCAGGCTGCGATCACGTTCTACACCCTGACGATGGCGGCTTTCATGCTCTTGGGGGCGAAGCTCGGAGACGTCTGGGGGCGACGGCGGGCGTTCGTGATCGGCTCGTGCATCTATGCGATCGGTTCGCTGATCACGGCCTTGAGCCCGACGGTGACGTTTCTTTTCCTCGGCTGGTCGGTCATCGAGGGGCTGGGCGCCGTGCTGGTGATCCCTGCGATCGCCGCTCTCGTCGCCGACAACTACCAAGGTCACGAGCGAGTCACCGCCTTCGCAGTCATCGGCGCCGTTTCGGGTGCGGCGGTCGCTGCAGGGCCTCTTATCGGTGGCGCTGTGACGACCTACTTCAATTGGCGATACGTCTTCGTCGCCGAAGTCGTCATCATGGCCGGCGTCGTCCTCGCTGCGCGCATCGTCACCGATGCCACGCCGCGGCAGAGAGCGCGTATCGACATCGGCAGCGTCCTGGTGTCGTCCGCCGGCCTCGTGCTGATCGTCTTCGGCATGCTTCAGAGCAAGACCTGGGGATGGATCATTCCGCTGCAGACGCCGGAAGTCGCCGGGGTGGCCCTGGCACCCCTCGGCATTTCTCTCTCGGCATGGTGCATCGCGCTGGGTGCCGTGCTGATCTCATTGTTCATCGCTTGGCAACGCCGACTGGTCGGCGTCGGGCGACCGCCACTGCTGCAGACGACGTTGTTCTCGATCGCACCGCTGCGCAGCGGTCTTTCGGTACTCGGCGCTCAGTATGCGGTGACCGCCGGGCTCTTCTTCATGGTGCCCGTGTACCTGCAGATGACGCTGGGCCTGGACGCGCTCGAGACGGGGATCAAGATCTTCCCCCTCTCGGTGTCGTTGATCCTCTTCTCGATCGTCGGCACCCGCCTGTCCCGCATGTGGTCGCCTCGTCGCATCGTGCGCGTCGGGCAGCTGATCCTGGTGCTCAGCGCAGTGCTGCTGCTTGCCGCAGCGACGAGCGATCTACGCGGCGCCCTGTTCGCCACCGGCATGTTCCTCTCCGGGAGCGCCTTGGGCCTGCTTGCATCGCAGCTCGGCAACGTGAACATGTCGAGCGTGACCGAGAAGGACACCAGCGAAGTCGGTGGGCTCCAGGGAGTCTTCCAGAACCTCGGCTCGTCGCTCGGCACCGCGCTGATCGGATCGATCCTGATCGGTGCACTGTCGACCTCGTTCGCCTCGGGAGTCGCCGGCAGCGATCTTCCGGAGGACGCCCGCGCCACCGTGGCTGCAGCCACAGACAGAGGCGTCACGATCGTGCCCGCCGCGGAGGTCGCAGGGCTCGCCGAGCAAGGTGGGCTCAGAGAAGAGGAAGCGGACGAACTCGCTGAGATCTACCGCGAGTCTCAGCTGTCCTCTCTGCGCGTGGCGTTCGTCGGCCTGATCATCATCAGCCTCATCTCACTGCTCTTCTCTCGGGGAATTCCGACCGAGGTCGCGATCAGGCGACGAGAGATCGCGAGGGAGGGAGGGTGATGCCGCACGCGCGGATCGCACGCCGGCATCAGTAGCGGCGAGGAGGAGGATTCTGCGATTCCTTCGGGTCAGCCACCGCGGGCTTGCCCTCGTCGACTCCCTCCGGGGTGATCGGGTCGAATCCCGCGTCATCTTCCCGCGTCTCCTCGATTGGCACGTCTGTCGCCTGCTGCTCTTCGCGCGGGTCCTTCTGATCGGACATCTTGGACTCCTTCTGTCGATCAGCACAGGGTCACATGCGGATGCCATTCGGCGACAGGGGGTTGACGACGCCTCTGCGGCTACCGCATACGTTGTTCCGAAGCAGACGTCGCGCCGGGCGGATCGCCAGCAGAACGGTCATCCGTTCAGGCTTAAGAAATAGCCTCTGAACAGGAATTTCGGCGGAGACGAGGGGATTTGAACCCCTGGACCCCTTGCGAGGTCTCCACCTTAGCAGGGTGGTGCACTAGGCCGGACTATGCGACGTCTCCAGGCATCCGACTCGAAAGCACGGATGCGCTCGTCCATCATAACCGCTCAGAACGCGTGCCACGAACCGGCCGACTTCACTCCTGCGACTCGGCGAGCAGTCGCGCAGTCGCGGTCGCCATATGAATGGCCATGGCCGATGCGGCAGCATCACCGTCACCTGCACGCACCCCGGCCAGCACCGCCTCATGCTCGGCGACCGCCCGTTCCGCTTGGGCCGGATCGTGGACGGCACGGTTGTCGTAGACCTGCAGGAGCGAGCGGATGACGTGCACATGGTCGGTCAGCGTCTCGTTGCCCGCGGCCTCGGCGAGCGCGTGGTGGAAGTCGAGGTCGGCCTTCGCGAAGGCCGAAAGGTCGCCGACGGTCTCGCGCATCCGTTTCACGCTCTTGTCGAGTCGGGCGATGACGCCGGTATCCGCACGCGCCGCCGCGAGGCGGGCGACGTAGATCTCCAATCCCTCGCGCAGTTCCAGCAGCTGAGCCGTGTTGCGTTCGCCGATGAGCAGCCCCCAGCGCAGCGTCTGCGGCAGAAGCTCACTCGCCAGACCGCGCAGGTAGGTACCCGAGCCGGGCCGGACATCGACGATGCCGAGGATCTCGAGAGCAGCGAGCGCCTCACGCACCGCCGAACGTCCGACGCCGAGAGCAGCGGAGAGCTGCCGCTCGGGTGGAAGCCGGGTGCCGGCCGCGACGGATCCGCTCGTGAAGAGATCGAGGAGGCGGCGTGCGACCTCCGATACCGGCGTCCCGGACGGCAGCGCGCTCAGCGCTGCCGTGATGTCATCAACCGGTTCGCCGGGGTATGCGGGCATGGGTTCAACCTACCTGTCGAGGGAAGAAAAGGAGACTTGCAATTGGTCAACCGGTTTGCCAAACTCTAGACAGCACCCTCGCCATCACCCGTGATCGACGTCGATTCAGGAGTCACCGTGGACAACACCCAGACCGAAAGCGCGGTCGCGAAATCTGCGATCCGCAAGGTCGCGATCCGACTCGTGCCGTTCGTCGCACTGATGTTCTTCATCAACTACCTCGATCGCACCGCCATCGGGTTCGCTGCCCCCAATGGCATGAACGATGACCTCGCTCTGAGCGCAGCACAGTTCGGCTTCGCCTCCGGCGTCTTCTTCATCGGCTACATCCTGCTCGAGGTTCCGTCGAACCTCGCCCTGCACAAATTCGGCGCCCGCCGCTGGCTTGCCCGGATCATGGTCAGCTGGGGCATCGTCGCGCTGCTGTTCACCTGGGTCCAGAACTTCGAGCAGCTCGTCGTTCTGCGATTCCTGCTCGGTGTCGCCGAAGCGGGCTTCTTCCCTGGCGCCATCCTCTTCCTCAGCCTGTGGGTCCCCGCTCGCCATCGTGGCCGCATCCTGATGCTCTTCTACCTGGCACAGCCGTTGACCACGGTCATCGGTGCTCCGCTTGCCGGTGCTCTCATCCAGCAGCACGGCGTCTTCTTCGGTCTCGAGGGCTGGCGCTTCATGTTCATGGGGGTGGCGATTCCTGCAATCGTCGTGGGCGTGATCGCCTGGTTCTACCTGAAGGACAAGCCGGCCGACGCGAAATGGCTCACCCCGGAGGAGCAGACCTGGCTCACCGGTGCGCTGGAAGCTGAGCGCAAGACGACCGAGTCCTCGGAGAAGCACGTCTCCGCACGATTCGCGTTCGCGAGCGGACGCGTCTGGATGCTGTCGTTCATCTACTTCGGCTTCATCTACGGTCTTTACGCCCTGGCGTTCTTCCTCCCCACGATCATCGAGGGATTCCAGACGGAGACCGGCGGCGAGTTCGACGTGTTCCAGAAGGGACTCATCACCGCGATCCCCTATCTGCCGGCAGCGATCGTCATGTACTTCTGGTCGAGGGATGCCGGCAAGCGCGGGCTCAAGACATGGCACATCGCGGTCCCGGCGCTCGCAGGAGCAGTCTCGATTCCCCTTGCGCTGTTCACGGGGTCGCCCGTGGCGACGATGGCGGTCATCACCGTCACAGCGTGTGCGATCTTCGCAGCGCTCCCGAACTTCTGGACCCTGCCGACGCAGTTCCTCACCGGTGTCGCCGCCGCAGCGGGAGTCGCTCTGATCAACACGATCGGAAACCTCGCGGGCTTCACGGCGCCGTACATCACTGGCGCCGTGCACGACTGGACCGGAGGGTACGAGGTGCCGATGTTCATCGTCGGCGGGTTCATGCTGTTGTCGGCGGTGCTGATGGTCGTCCTTTCCCGCCGCAATCGCAAGACGCCGGATGCCGTGGTCGTCGAGCGGGCCGATTCGGTGGCAGGCGAAGGATGATCGGCCTCGGCACCTACGCCTACTTCTGGCGGCACTCCGACCGCGTGCCGGAGCCGTTGAGTCTGATCGGCGCGTTCGAAGACACCCGCGCACAGGGTGTGGGCCTCTTCCAGATCTGCGACTACGCACCGTTGGAGGAGATGAGCGACTCCGCGCTGCGCGATGCCGCGGAAGCCGCTCGCGACCTCGGCCTCACGATCGAACTGGGTACGAAGGGCGTCGCCCCCGAGCACCTGCGCCGGTTCCTCGAACTCGCGGAGACCTTCGATGCGCACCTGGTGCGGAGCATGCTCTACGGCCCCGGCTCGCGCCCCTCACTCGCCGAGGCCGAGACGTGGTTGCGGCACACTCTTCCCACTTACGAGGCGGCCGGAGTCACCCTCGCGCTCGAGACGTACGAGCAGCTCGCCACCACCGACCTGCTCGCCGTGATCGAGCGCGTCGGCAGCGAGCATCTCGGTGTCTGTCTGGACCCTGCCAACGTCGTCGCTCGCCTTGAGTCCCCGCGCACCTGCGTCGAGCAGACGGCCGCGCTCACCAAGAACGTGCACGTGAAGGACTTCGCCTTCGCCCGTCAACCGGGATGGGTGGGCTTCACATACAGCGGCGCATCGATGGGATCGGGTCTGCACGACTACGCGCACCTTCTGGCGACCGTCCGTCCGCGCGAGCGCGGCATCAACGAGATCGTCGAGCACTGGCTGCCCTGGCAGGACGACGCCACGACGACCATCCGAACCGAGCGGGAATGGACCCGCGCCACACTGGAACACCTGAGGAGCACACTGTGACCGATATTTCGCCAAGCTCAGCCATCTATAAGATCGCCGTCATCGGCGCGGGCGGCAAGATGGGCATGCGCGTGTCCGACAACCTCGTGAAGACCGGCCACACCGTCTGGTACGTGGAGAACTCCCCCGCGGGCCGGCAGCGCACGCTCGACGCCGGCCGCGAACTCACCGATGCCTCTGCGGCAGTGGCCGATGCTGACATCGTCGTGCTCGCCGTCCCGGACCTCGCACTCGGGCCGGTCACGGCCGACCTGGTCCCCCAGCTCCGGGCCGGCGCGATCGTGCTCACCCTCGACCCGGCCGCCGCGTACGCAGGCCTCCTCACCACGCGCGAGGATGTCATCCAGGCCGTGGCGCACCCGTGCCACCCGTCGATCTTCCTGCAGCGTGAGACGCCCGAGCAGTGGGCAGACACCTTCGGCGGTATCGCCGCCCCTCAGGACGCCATCGCGGCGATCGAGAGCGAAGACGACGCCAAGAAGGCGATCGTCGAAGCCACTGTCCGCGCGATCTATGCCCCCGTCATCGACGTGCACTGGGTCACGATCAAGCAGCTCGCCCAGCTCGAGCCGACCCTCGTGGAGACGGTCGCCTGCATGATCGGCGCACTTCTGAACGAGGCATTGCAGGAGACGGTGAACACGATGGGCGTTCCGGAGGCGGCCGCGCGCAGCATCCTGTACGGTCACACGCAGGTGGCGCTCGCGAACGGTCTGCGCGGAGACAACCCATTCAGCGACGCGTGCCTGATCGCGATGGACTACGGCAGGGAGAGCATCATCAAGGACGACTGGAAGAAGATCTTCCGCGACGACGAGCTCGACAAGAACCTCGCCCGGATGCTCCACCTCGACAAGATCGAGCGTTGAGATGACCCGCCTCGCTGGAAAGACCGCACTAGTCACCGGTGCCGGTGCAGGGATCGGACGCGCCGTCGCGGAGCGTTTCGCCCGGGAGGGCGCCCGCGTGATCATCGCCGACCGGGATGCGGATGCCGCGGCATCCGTCGCCACGGAGATCGGCGATGCGGCACGTGCGGCAGTCGTCGACATCTCGGACGAGGCATCCGTCGAGGCAGCCTATGCCGAGCTCATCGCCGCCGGCTGGAGTCCCGACGTGGTCGTGGCGAACGCGGGAGTGCAGTTGTTCGGGCAGGATGCCAAGGCTGCAGATCTCGATCTCGATGTGTGGCGACGCACGATCGACGTGAACCTGACCGGTACCTTCCTCACGGTCAAGCACTCCGTCCGGGCGATGCTCGCCTCCGGAGGCGGTTCGATCATCCTCACCGGAAGCCCCACCGGCATCAACGGCGAGGGGCAGGACTTCACCGCGTACTCGGCTTCGAAGGCAGGCATCCACGGCCTCGCACGCACGGTCGCCGCCGCGTATGCCCACGACGGCATCCGAGTGAACACCGTCGTGCCGGCCTATACCGAGACCGGACTCGTCTCCACGATCTCCGACGACCCCGACTCACGCGCGGCGATCATCGGACGCATCCCACTGGGTCGCGCAGGAAGCCCGGCCGACGTGGAAGGCATCATGGTGTTCCTCGCCAGCGCGGACGGCGAGTTCGCCACCGGCGCGCTGTTCGCCGTCGATGGAGGGATGACGACTCTCTGAACGACCGACCGAGAGGCCCGCCGCATCCGGGTGACGGATGCGGCGGTCACTCCCCTGCGCGCTCGCACCGTACGATGACGGGAACGCGCATGCCGGGAGGAAGACGATGTCGGTGCCCACGAATCGAGCCAATCCCACCATCCACGCAGTCGCGCGGGCAGCGGGAGTGTCCAGCGGCACCGTGTCCAACGCGCTGAATCACCCCGACAGACTCGCCCCGGAGACGCTGGAACGGGTCCACGACGCGATTCTCAACCTGGGTTACATCCGCAGCGCCGCAGGACGCACACTGATCCGAAACCGCTCCGACGGCCTCGGACTCGTGATGCCCGACCTCATCAACGTCCTCTTCGTCGAGATCGCGCGCGGAGCGCAGCTCACCGCGTCCGAGCAGGGAAAGCGCCTCGTCACCGCCAACAGCGGATTCAACGCGCATGAACTCGCCGCCGGTACTTCTCAGGTGGATCAGCAGGACGAGTACCTCGAATACTTCGCCGAAGCGCGCACCGACGGCGTCCTCGTCGCATCGATGCGCGACCCGAGTCGGGGTATCGAGCGCATCCGCAATCATGTGCGTCCGATCGTCGTCATCAACTACGACGTGCCCGGGGCGGATTGGTGCACGGTGCTGATGGACAACGAGCAGGTCGGGCGCGCAGCCATCGAGCACATCGCGGATCTGGGCATCCGCCGCGCCTACTTCGTCTCGATCCCCGACATCGTCCAGCCGATCGTGGAGCGGCGACGCGGAGTGCGAGCCGCCGCCGCAGCGCACGGCGTCGCGCTCACCGAGATCGGCACCGCCGGCTTGTTAGCCGAAGACGGCGCCGCCGCGCTTGCCGGCATGCTCCCGGAACCCGGCGGTGAGCGCATCGCGATCCTCGGCGCCAACGATCGACTCGCGATCGGCGCACTGCAGCTCCTGCGGGCGCGCCCTGACCTGCGCGTACCCGAGGATGTCGCCGTGCTCGGCATGGACGGCGACCACCGCGACGACGGCGCCGACTGGATCACGCTCACATCCATCGTGCTGCCCGGCCAGGCGATGGGGGCCGAGGCCATCCGCTTGATCGACGCCGAAGCGCAGCAAGATCACGTGCATGAGCGTTCCGTGCTGCCGGTGCGGATCCGGCCGGGAGCCAGCACGATCGGCTGACCTCGTCTTGGCAGGCCGGTTAGGCTCGATGAGTGACATCGACGAAGACCTCATGGTGGAGGAGCGGCGCTCCGACGTGGCAGGCTGACGGGTGGTCGCTGGAACTGCGCGGGGATGAACTCGCGGACATCCGCCGCGGCGGCGCCGTGATCCTGCGCGCGGTTCGAGCCGTCGTACGAGACCACAGTTGGAACACCGTGCCCACGAGCGTCACCGCGGTGCATTCCGACGCCGAATCGCTCACGCTCAGCCTCCGCCAGGAGGGACTCGGCGCCGAGATGCTGTCGACTCTCACTGTTCGGGCCGTCGGAGAGGAACTCCGCATCGTCTGGGACGCGGAGAACATCCGCGACTTCCCGACCTGTCGTACAGGGCTCGTCGTACTGCATCCGGCATCCGACGCGGGCCGCCGCGTGACGGTGACGCACTCGGACGACTCGACCGAGCAGACAGCCTTCCCCACGCGCATCAGGTCGCATCAGCCCATCATGGACATCCGCGCGCTGGAGGTTCACTCCCCGGACGACGCGGATGCCGTGACGACGCTGCGCTTCGACGGCGACGTGTTCGAGATGGAGGACCAGCGCAACTGGTCGGATGCCTCGTTCAAGACGTACAGTCGACCGCTCGGCCTCCCCTACCCGTACCCTATGGTCGCGGGTGACCGCGTGCGTCAGTCGATCACGATGAACGCGGTTCGAACGCCGGCCGTCGAGTCTGCGATGGCGCAGGAGATCGTCCTCGCCGAAGACGGCCTGTTTCCCGCCATCGGCGTCGAGGCGTCAACTGCACCGGATCCAGGACCGCAATGCGCGGACGGCAGCTTCCGCGTCGTCGAACTGAACCTGACCACGCCGACGTGGCCTGCGGCCCTCGTCAGGGCTGCCGCAGATGGGCTGCCACTGGACGTCCGCCTCGTGATCGGCGAGGATCTGAACCCTCTGGCGGACGCCGCGCGCGCACTTGCCGATCACCCGGTCATCGCCGTCACCCCTTTCGACAGCGTGCTGCACGTGAGTGACGAGCGCACCGTAACCCGCACCAGAGCGGCACTCGTCGCGGCGGGCGTTTCCACACTGCTCCGTGGCGGCGCGCGATCGCACTTCACCGAACTCAACCGTGAGACGGATCGCATCCCCGACGACGTCGACGGCATCGCATTCACGACCACGCCGTTGTTCCATTCGCTCGATACCGAACAGCTCGTCGAGGCACTCCCCATGCAGCGCCTCATCGCAGTTCAGGCCGTCGAGATGGCAGATGGACGTCCCGTGCACATCGGGCCGGTGGCGTTGCGTCCGCGGTTCAACAACGTGGCGACGTCTCCGGAACCAGCGCCGGCGTCGACGGATCTGAGCGAGGGCTACGGCGCCCAGTTCACGGGCGGGGAGGATGAACGACAGACGTCAGCGGAGCTCGCCGCCTGGACGATCGCGAGCGCCGCGGCGCTGGCTGTTCCCGGCGTCGAGAGCCTGTCGTGGTTCGAGACCTGGGGGCCTCGCGGTCTGCGCAACGCCGCCGGAGCGCCCCGTCCCGCCGCCGAGGCGATCGCCGCGCTCTCGCCGCTCGCGGGACGGATACGGCTCTGGGGTTCCAGTCCCGATGGACTGCTCTGGGCGATCGGCGCCAGAGCGGATCACGAAGACGTCGTGCTCGTGGCCAATCTGGGAGGGATGTCGAGGGAGGTCGCTGTCGCAACCCCCGGTCGGGCTGTGCTGCGGGGTTCAGTCCCCGCGGGGTCCTGGTCGCGCCTCACGTGAAGAGCGCGTCGGGCGACGAAACGCGCTCGGCGCCAGGCGAGTTTGACCCTCACGCGACGTGAGGATCCAGGCTGTCTCACATGACTGATCACTTCAATGCATTCGAGATGAGCCCCGTTCCCGATGGCCCGGACGCGGTCGCGCCGGATCCGTTCCGCGGCATATACGCGATGCCCATGTTCGTGAAGATCCCGACGCGCGATCTTCAGGCATCGACAGACTTCTGGGTGCGCGGACTCGGCTTCATCGACCTGTTCAGCGTTCCCGGACAGATCGTGCATCTGCGACGGTGGGCATTCCAGGATGTTCTGCTCGTCCCCGCGGACGACGATGCTGCACCTTCAACGGCATCGACAGTGCAGGTGTTCGTCTCGTGCGTCCTCAGCCAGCTCGAGTCGGTGGCCGACGCCTGTCGCGATCTCTCGCCAGGATCGGTGACCGGTCCGTATGACACGGCATGGAGAACTCGTGACATCGAAGTGCTCACCCCTGAGGGTGCGCATGTCACATTCACCGCGGCAACGCCGTTCTCCCCGGACAGCGCAGTGGGACGCGATTTCGCATCCGTGGGCATTTTCGGCCCGGAAGACACCGAAGGCGGAGCACAATGACATCAATGGTTGACAACGACATCGATGAGGATGCGACGGTCGGTGCGGCCGCCGATCTTCTCGGGGTCACCGTGCGCACACTTCATCACTGGGACGAGATCGGTCTTGCATCGCCGTCCCGCCGCACACCCGCCGGGTACCGTCTCTACACATGGGATGACCTCGAACGCCTCAGCCGCGTCGTGGCCTACCGCGAAGCCGGGCTCACACTCGACGCGATTCGTGCGGTGCTCGATGATGCGACCGCCGAGATCGGAGACACCTTGCGGGAGCAACGCGCCCAGCTGGCTGAACGGATCCACGATCTCCAGAAGCTCGACGAACGGCTCGAGCGCATGACCGATGCTCACGAGCACGGCATCCTCATGAGTGACGACGAGCAGCGCGAGGTGTTCGGCGAGCAGTGGGATCCCCAGCAATCACGCGCGGCCCGTTTCGTGTGGGGAGGGTCGAGACAATGGGCGCAGTTCGCTGAGCGCTCCGCGTCCCGCTCACGGGATCAGTGGCGCGTGCTCTCCGAGGCCATGTCCACTCTCCAGCGCGATCTGGCCGATGCGGTGAGCCGAGGCGTCGAGCCCGGCAGCGAGGAAGCGGATGCACTCGCCGAACGCCATCGCGAGCTGTTCTCGAACTTCTTCCCGCTGACCCGACAGATGCAGGTGTGTCTGGGGCGGATGTTCGAGGCTGACCCCGGATTCTCGTCGTACTACAACGGCATCGGCGAGGGTCTCTCCACGTGGTTCCGTCAGATCATCGATGAATCCGCGCGCCATCACGGCATCGATCCGGATACCGCCACGTGGGAGTGACTGCGCCGGTCCGGGTCAGCCCGAAGTCGACTGACGGATCACCAACTCGGGCCGGAACCGCACGTTGCGCTCGTAGTCGCCATCCGGGTCATCGATCGAGCGCAACAGCAGATCCACCGCGGTGTGACCGATCAGCCGCGCCGGCTGGCGGATCGAGCTGAGCGGGACGACCGCAGCCGAGGCGAAATCGATGTCGTCATAGCCGATCAGGGCGATGTCATCCGGCACTCGCACCGTGCTGAACATGGAGAAGGCCTGCAGCAACCCGACAGCCAACAGGTCGTTCGCCGCGAAGATCGCTTCCGGTCGGACCGCGCGCCCGACGATGTCCTCACCAGCAGAGCGACCGTTCAGCACCGTCAGCGCCGGCATCTCGATCACCTCGAGGCTCGCTCCCGGTTTCTCGTCGACGGCACGCCGTGCGCCACTCAGGCGATTCGCGACCTGCGCGATCGATGACGGTCCACCGATGAAGGCGATCCGTCGACGGCCGATATCGATCAGATGTCGCACGGCGAGGTATCCGCCCTCGACATCGTCCACTGACACCGAGCAGAGGGCGCTGCCCGGCAGCTCATGGTCGACGAGGACGACCGGGATTCCCGCATCCTGCATCCGCTCGAGCTTGTCGGTGACATCGGATGCGGGACTGATCAGCACGCCGTTCACGCGCTGCTCACGGAAAAGATCGAGGTAGCGATCCTCGCGAGAGGGGTCTTCATCACTGTTTCCGAGGAGCACCGACAGCCGATCCTCCTCCGCCCTGGCCTCAGCACCACGAGCGACATCCGCGAAGAACGGGTTGCCGGCGTCGGGCACGACGAGGCCGACGCTGCGGCTCCGGCCGGCACGCAACTGGCGGGCGGCGTCGTTTCGGACGAAGCCGAGCTCGTCGATCGCGGCGAGCACACGTTCGACCGTCTCCGCGGCCACCTTGTCGCGCCGGTTGAGGACGTTCGAGACCGTACCGACGGATACGGATGCCGCCACTGCGACATCTCGCACACTCACTGCCACCAGCTGCTCCTCATCCTTCACGCTCAGCGCGAGTGTACGGCATGACCGGCTGCCGCCCTCACTGTCCGCGAACCACTGCAGGCTCCCGAACCGTCCAGCGATGGGCGCCGGACCCCACTTCGTGGAGGGTGCCGTCCGGCAGGATCACGTCGGCATCGGTGTTCGCGGGGACGACGGCCTCGACCGTGATGTCTTCTCCGTCACGCTCCCACCGCACGCTCGCACGACCGTATGGTGTGAGGTGCTCGGCTTCGGCGAAGTCGAAGCCTTCCAGCGGATGCGGAGCGATGCGCAGTCGCGAGTACCCCGGCGCTGCGGGTGCGAGTCCGGCGAGATCCCGATGCAGCCAGTCGGCGATCGCACCGAGCGCGTAGTGGTTGAACGAGGTCATCTCACCGGAGTTGATGGTTCCATCCGGGAGCATCGAGTCCCAACGCTCCCAGATCGTCGTCGCGCCCATCGTCACGGGGTACAACCACGATGGATTCTCGGTCTGCGTGAGCAGCAGTCGAGCCGTGTCCAGGTGCCCGGTGCGCGTCAACGCGTCCTGGATGATCGGCGTTCCCACGAACCCGGTTCCGATGCGGTGACCGCCCAGCCTCGTCAGCTCGGCGAGCCGGTCGCCCAGCACCTGCTGCCGGTCCTTGTCGACGATGTCGAAAACGATGGCCAACGAGTACGCCGTCTGCGCATCCGAGAGCATCCGGCCATCGGCTGTGACGTATTCGGCGAGGAACGCCGAACGCACCTCCTCGGCGATGCGTGCGTAATCGGCTGCCTCGGCATCCCTCCCGAGCAGCGTCGCGGCCTTCGCGACCAGATCGGCGGAGCGGAACAGGTACGCCGACGCCACGAGGTCGGTGTCGGTCTTCGCCTCGGCCGGATGCTCCGGCGGAGCATCCGGGTCCAGCCAGTCCCCGAACTGGAACATCCCCTTCCAGAGCCGCTGGTCTCCGGCGAGCGCGAGGATCGCGTCCGTCCAGCCCTTCATGCTGTCGAACTGGCGCGACAGAGTGCCGAGGTCGCCGAAGCGTTCGTGAAGCACTGTCGGGACGACGGTCGCCGCGTCCCCCCACGCTGCCGCCGGACGAGCCGCGCCCAGCACGTTGGGCACCACGAACGGCACGACCCCGTCGACCTGGTCGAGGGACAGATCCCGCAACCACGAGTCCAGGAAGCCTCGTACGTCGTACAGGAAGCTCGCCGTCGGAGCGAAGACCTGGATGTCGCCCGTCCAGCCCAGCCGCTCGTCACGCTGCGGACAGTCGGTCGGCACGGACAGGAAGTTCCCCCTGAGGCCCCACACGACGTTCTCGTGCAGTTGTCGCACCAACTCATGAGACGTGTCGAACCAGCCGGTGCGCTCCATGTCGCTGTGGATCACGACCGCGGTGACGTCAGCCGGGTCGAACTCGCCGGGCCAACCGTCGATCTCGGCGTACCGGAAGCCGTGGAAAGTGAATTCCGGCTCCCAGGTCTCCTCGCCGTCACCGGAGAGGGTGTAGCGATCCGTGGCCGCGGCGGCGCGCAAGGGGCGGGTCCCCAGCTCGCCGTGCTCGAGCACCTCGGCGTGCCGCAGCGTGACGACGTCCCCGGCCGCGCCCGACACGCGAATCCGCAGGCGACCGACGAGATTCTGTCCGAAGTCGACGACCGTCTTGCCTGCCGGAGTGGTGATGACCTCCAGGGCGGCGCGCTCCTCGATTCGACGTACGAAAGGAGATACGCGCGCTCCGGGAACGGGAAGGTCTGCGATGACCGAGACGGTCGCCCAGGCGCGAGCGTCGAATCCGCCTTCCGAAGGCGAGCGCCCGGCGGGATCTCGCAGCGCACGACGCGCATCGTGCTCCTCGCCGGAGTAGAGTCCGCTGGCCGTGATCGGCCCTGGCGCGCTCACCCAATCGGCGTCCGTCCGCACGATCTCGATTCGGCCGTCGACGTACTCGATCAGCAGCTGTGCGGCGAAGCTCGGCTGCGCGGTGTACACGATCTGGGCTTCGTCACGGAAGCCGTAACGCTCCGTCGCCCACGCGCCGGCGATCCGCACGGCGATCGCGTTCACGCCGTCGAGCAGTCGAGAGGTGACATCCGTGCTCTCGTGCACTGTGCGCTGATCGAAGGGCGTCCAGCCGGGCTTGAGCACCTGGTCGTCGACGTCCGCGCCGTTGACGGCTGCCTGGTAGACCCCGACCGCAGTGGCGTACAGCGTGGCCCGGCGCACCTCGCCGTCGACGGTGAACTCGCGGCGGAGCACCGCGGCTTCGGCCTCGATGGCCGGCTCGGCGACGGCGATCGTCAGGGCTTCCCATTCGCCGTCGGCCAGGAAACCGGCGACGATGCGTCGCGGCGTGCTCCACTCGGAGGCGACCCCGTCCTCGCCGGTCACCCGTACACGCAACTCGACCTCCTGGCGCGGCAGGAGTGCTCGGAACGGCCAGACGACGCGGACGGATTCGCGCCCGGTGAGGGCGTGCGTCTGCACGTCGTCCGGACCCCGCCCATCAGCGCCGCGCAGTTCGAGCTCGGCGCCGGCCTGCAGCCATCCGCCGCTCTCGCTCTGCGTCACCCAGCCGATCGTCGGCTCCGGGTCGGCGACGCTGTCGCTTCCGTATGGCGCGTCGACATTGACGCGCTCGATGACCGGTGCGGTCATGATTCGTTCTCCTCGTCGTCATCCCTGCGCGGCGACCGCGGGTGCGGTCACCGTGATCTCATGCGTTCCGCTGCCGAGCGTTTCCGGCGCAGCCTCGCCGTCGACGGTGACGACGGATTCTGCTGTCGTCGGCAGATCAAGCGAAGCCGTGATGCCGAACGGCACGTCGACGGTGGCATGCAGCGCGCCGCCGTCGAGTCGCCAGTCGATCGCCAGCCGGCCATAGGCCGTGTCGACGGATGCCGCGGCATGTTCCAGGCCGACCGCCGGCCGCGGTGCGATCCTCGTCACGCGATAGCCGGGCTCCACCGGTGCGAGGCCGGCAACGGTCCGGTAGACCCAGTCGATCATCGCGCCGTACGCGTAGTGGTTGAACGACAGCATGCTGTCGCCGCCCTCGTTGGATCCGGCATCCATATCGCCCGCATGAATCCGTCCGTCGGCGAGGATCGCGTCCCAACGTTCCCAGACCGTCGTCGCGCCACGGTCGACCTGATAGAGCCAGCTCGGCGCCTCACGGCGCAGCAGCATCAAGAACGCTTCATCGAGGTGACCGGAGTTCGACAGTGCGGAGAGCACGAGGGGTGTGCCGAGGAAGCCCGTGGAGATGCGGCCCGCTTCCGCCTGCACGCTCGCTGCCAGTCGGTCAGCGATCGCAGCACGCTCACCATCCGGTGCGATCCGGAACTCCAGCGCCAGCGCCGCACCCGTCTGGCTGCGGATCGCCTCGGCGCCCCACCTCTTCCAGGTGGCCTCGGCGACACGATCGCCGAGCGAGTCGTACTCATCGGCGCGATCCGGATCGCCGACGAGACGTTCGGCACGTGTCAGGAGCCGCGCGGAGTGGACGTAGAAGGCGTTCGCCACGTAATCACTGGAGACCTTCGCCTTCCACGGCTGCGCTCCCGGAGCGTCCGGATCGAGCCAGTCACCGTACTGGAACGGCTCCGTGGGCAGCACGATGTCAGCGCCGGCCCGGCGACGCAGGTGCTCGACCCAGCGCCGCATGCTGTCGAGCTGCTGCACGAGCGCCTCTGTGCTGCCGGTGGACTCGTAGACGGCCCAGGGCACGATGGTCGCGGCATCCGCCCAACCGGCACGCCCCATGTTGTCGACCGTCGGGCCGCCCATGCGCATGTCCTCACGGCGGATGATGTCCGGAACGACGGATGCCACGCCGCCCTCGTCGGTCTGATCGGCTTCCAGATCGCGCAGCCAGTTGAGCCAGAAGGCTTCGGCATCCATCAGCGTGCTCGCGGTGGCAGCGAACGCCTGCGCGTCGCCGGTCCAGCCGAGGCGCTCATCGCGCTGCGGGCAGTCGGTGGGCACGGAAAGGAAGTTGTCGCGCTGCGACCAGAACACATTCGAGTGGAACTGATCGAGGGCCGGTGAGGCAGAACGGAACGAGGAACGCGCGGGCAGATCACTGGAGATCGCGACCGCCGTGGCAGACACGACCTCTGCCGCACCGGTGACTTCTGCGTACTGGAACCCGTGGAAGGTGAACTGCGGCTCGAGGGTGTGTTCCCCGTCACGGTCGAGCGTGTAGACGTCCGTCGCCTTCGCGCTACGCAGCGCCGCGGTGTGCAGGTCGCCGGACGGTTCCAGGATCTCGGCGTGCTTCACCGTGATGACATCGCCGGCGGATCCGCGGACGACCAGTCGCACCCAGCCGGATATGTTCTGACCGGCGTTGAACTGCAGGGCACCAGCTCGTCCGGTCCCCGTCATCTCCCGTTCGGCGACGACGCGGATCGGCGGCGCCGAGCGCGGCTCGAACCGCGACAGGTCGGACTCGATCACTTCGGCCGCCTGCCACCGGCTGTCGTCGAAGTCCGTGCTGTGCACCCCGACCGGGGCTTCACGGAGATCGGTGGTCGTGCCGTCGTAGATGCTCGCGGAACGCGTCGCCCCGAACCCACCGCGCCAGGTCTCGTCTGTCGCCACATGGATGCCGAGCTCGGAGTCGATCTGCGCGATCGCGCCGGAGCGGTCGCCGTAGATCTCCGTTCGGTTCGCGAAGCCCATCCGGCCGCGATACCAGCCATCGCCGACGACGAGGACGATCGTGTTCTCACCATCGCGGAGCAGCGCCGTGACATCGACTGTGTCGAGGAGCACGCGATGCTGGTACGAGGTCCACCCCGGAGTGAGGACAGCGTCGGTTGCGCGCCGGCCATTGATCCAGGCATCCACCAAGCCGAGCGCGCTCAGGCGCAGCCGTGCCCGCTCCGGGACGGCACCGATCCTGAAGGTGCTGCGCAGCACGGCGCTCGGCCCCTCCACCTCGGTCGGGATGCCGATCACGGAGGCGCGGATGCCGTCGACGCCGAGTCCGGCCTCGACCGTGAACGGTTCGCTCCACTCAGTCCATCCGGCATCTGTCGCCACGCGCACCGCGAAGCTGCGTCGCTCTCCCGATGCGAGGTTCCCGACCGGGACGGCGACCGAGCCCTCATCGACGACGACTTCGCCGGGGACGAGATCGGTGCCGGCCCTGCCGGTGGCCAGCTGGTACGCGATCTGGCGCGCGCCAGGACGAGTACTCGAGGACCGCCAGGTCAGGCGGAGCCCGTTCTGCGGAATCCCGAGCAGTCCGTCGCCGTGCTGAGAACGCAGTCCGGCGACGACCGTCTCGGTATCGCGCCGTGTGCTCTCTGGGGTGGCCGTCATGGGGTCCTTTCGTGCGTGCGTCATCGCAACACGCGTTTTCATATCCTGAAAGGATTCACCGCGCGATGTCAAGGCTGAATTTAAACGCTTCAATAAAATTGCCGTCCATGCCCACCGAACGAGATGACGTTTCGGGAGAACCTCGCCTAACACCGTTGACTCTCGGCCTGGAACGTCGTACCGTACGGGGAGTTGAATGGATTCAATACATCACGTTCAACCGTACATGGCCTCAAGGTCGAGGTCGCAACCAGGAGTCCGCTTTTACATGGAGGTAAAAGGATGAACAGCAGCCGTACCCGAAGGGCCCTCCTCGCCGCAGTCGGCGTCGCAGCCCTCGCACTCCCACTCGCCGCCTGCAGTTCCGGCGGTGACGATGGCGGTTCCGGAGCGACCACCATCACCTTCCTGACCTCGAACCAGCCCGTCGACGTCGAACTCGCCGAGCGTCTGATCGAGGCTTTCGGCAAGGACAATCCCGAGATCGAGATCAACCACCAGACACAACCCGCCGGCACCGAAGGGGACAACCTCAACAAGACGAAGCTGTCCACCGGCGAGATGGAGGATCTCTTCTACTACAACTCGGGTTCGCTCCTCCAGGTACTCAACCCGGATCAGACTCTGGTCAACCTCGCGGATGAGGAATGGGTAGGCGATCTCACGGATGCCATGAAGACCGTCGTGTCGACTGACAACGGGCTCTATGGCACGCCTCTCGGCGCCTCACAGGGCGGCGCCATCCTGTACAACAAGAAGGTCTACGACGAGCTGGGTCTGACTGTGCCGACCTCTTGGGCCGAGTTCGAAGCCAACAACGAGAAGGTGAAAGCGGCGGGAAAGACAGCCGTCATCCAGACCTACGGCGATGACTGGACCAGCCAGCTGTTCGTTCTCGGAGACTTCGCGAATGTCGCCGCACAGGACGCTGATTGGGCGACCGATTACACGGCGGGAGAAAAGAAGTACGCCGATCAGCCCGCTTTCCAGAGCTTCCTCAATCAGCAGGAAGCTCATGACAAGGGCTGGATGAATGCCGACTTCGCTTCGGCGACGCTCGACGACGGGCTCAGACTGCTCGCCACCGGTGAAGGCGTTCACTTCCCGATGCTGACCGGCACCATGTCGACCATTCAGCAGAACTACCCTGACAACGTCAACGACATCGGAATCTTCGCGATTCCGGCCGAGGATGCTGCTGACACGCGCTTGACCGTCTGGCTCCCCAACGCCGTCTACATTCCCAAGACGACCGAAGGCGCAAAGCTCGAAGCCGCAAAGAAGTTCGTCGCATTCATCAACTCCCCTGAGGGATGTGAAGTTCAGGCCAGCGGCGCCACACCGGCCGGCCCGTTCGCGACTTCGGCGTGCTCCCTTCCCGACGACGTGCCGCCGTTCCTGACTGACATGCAGGAATACGTCGACAGTGGAAACTCGGGCCCTGCGCTGGAGTTCCTCTCCCCCATCAAGGGACCGAACATGCCGGGAATCCTCGTCGAGGTCGGCTCTGGCATCCGCTCTGCTGAAGACGGAGCGAAGCTCTACGACGAGGACGTCAAGAAGCAGGCTCAGCAGCTCGGCCTGGAAGGCTGGTAGCCCTCAGCTGACGCAGGGCCCGCCGCGAGCGATCCGGCGGGCCCATCCCGATCACTGGAGATATCACATGAGCACCATCAGAGAGCATGCGCCCTCGACGCCGGGGAATCAGAGGACGCCTCCGAAAGAGAGCCGACGTAAGCGCCGTGGAATGGGGGAAACCTACCCGACGTGGTTCTACATCCCGTCGGCGGTGCTCTACATCGTCCTCTTCGCCGTCCCGACCTTCGCCTCGTTCTATTTCAGCCTCACGCGCTGGTCGCTGTTCGACATCGAGTTCATCGGTTTCGACAACTACGTCCAGTTCTTCACCGAGCCGATGCTCATCCAGGGCTTCATGAACACCTTCGTCTACGGCTTCGTGACTTCGGCGCTGAAAGTCGTGTTCGGCCTCGCACTCGCGCTGCTGCTCACAGGATCGATCCTCGGACGCGGGTACCTCCGCTCGACGATCTTCTTCCCCGTGCTCGTCTCGACGGTCGGTGTCGGCATCGCGTTCAAGGTGCTGATGGATCCGTTCGACGGGCTCATCAACCAGACACTGGCGACGCTCGGCATCCAGGGTCCGGGGTGGCTGACCGATCCCGCATGGGCGCTCATGTCCGTCGCACTCGTGGATGTGTGGAAGGGCGTCGGTATCGCGACGCTCATCTTCATCGCCGGACTCGTGGCGATCCCGCAGGAGTACTTCGAAGCCGCCAAGGTCGACGGCGCAAGCGCCTGGCAGCGCTTCAGGAACATCACGTTGCCGCTCGTGCAGCCGGCCACCGCCACCGTCATCCTGCTCTCGCTCATCGGCGGCCTGCGTTCCTTCGAGCTCATCTGGGCCATGACGAAGGGCGGCCCCGGCTTCACCAGCGACGTGATCGCGTCGGTGATCTACAAGCAGTACCAGGCGGGATTCTACGGGTTGTCCACCGCGGGCAACGTCGTGCTGTTCCTGGTCGTCACGGCGATCATCGTGCCCATCCAATACATCCTGAACAAGAGGCAGGTGGAACAGTGACTCTCACCAGAGCGATCACCACGGCCGGAGCGTCGAGGAGCAAGATCCGTCGCGACGGACACCGACCGATGACGGCGCGGCGCTTCTTCTCACGCTACGTGGTCGGCATCATCGCGATCCTCGCGTCGATCGTCGTCTTCATCGTCCCGTTCGCGTTCATCTTCCTCACCGCTGTGAAGAATTCCGCCGAAGCGTCGCTGTTCGAGTTCTCACTCCCGGCTCAGGGATGGTTCCTCTGGGAGAACATCGTCACCGTTCTCCAGACCCGCGACTGGATGCTGGTGACGGCGTTCATCAATTCCACCGTCCTGACCGTCGCCAGCGTCGCGATCATGGTCGTGTTCGCCGCCATGGTGGGCTACATCCTTCAGCGCCGGAAGTCTCGCTGGAACCATGTGATCAACGTCTTCGTCCTGGCCGGCCTCATAGTCCCGCCGGCGGTCGTGCCGACGATCTGGGTTCTGCAGGGCATCGGGCTGTTCAAGACGATGCCGGGCATGATCCTGATAGAGGCGACGTTCGGCCTGAGCTTCTGCATCCTGCTGTTCCGTGCGTTCATCTCCACGATCCCTCGCGAGCTCGACGAGGCGGCCGTGATCGATGGCGCCGGTCCGCTGCGACTGTTCTTCACCGTCGTGATGCCGCTGCTCAAACCCGTCGCCATCACAGTGATCGTCGTGCAGTCGGTCGCGGTCTTCAACGACTTCACCGGCCCGCTGTACTTCCTGCCCGGTGACGCGAACGCCACCGTGCAGCTGACGTTGTACAACTTCCAGAGCCAGAGCCTGAATCAGTGGAACCTGCTGTTCATGAACATCCTGCTCATCACGATCCCGCCGCTGGTGATGTACATCTTCTTCAACCGGCAGATCGTCGCAGGAATGACCAGCGGAGCAGTCAAGGGCTGAGCAGTGTCAGAAGTACTCGGCCGGTATCGTCCCGCGCAGCCACGCCAGCTCATTGTCGCGGATGAAGATCGAGAGGGATTCGTCGTGGGACTGGCCCCGGCCGAGCCACTCGTCGAGGATCGCGAGCAACGCGTTCGCGGTCATGATGCCCGGCTTCTCCAGGGCCGCGTCCCACGCGGTGACGAATCCCTCAGGGCTCGACACCTCGCGGACCAGCGTGTGAATGTACTTGGGCCCTGGCATCAGCCGGTGCGCAGACGCCAGCGCCGCACGCGCAGCGGCGAGCGCGAGATGCAGGGAGGCGTGCTGGAGCAGGAACGGATCGCCGTGCTCCTCCGCCTGGCGGAGGAAGTAGCCGCCGTGCAGGTGCGCCTGGGCGACGTGGGAGCGGATGCGACCGGCCCACGCCGCTTCGTCGAGCACACTGATCGCGGCGACGAGGTCGGCGATCTCCTCGGCGCGTGTGAACACGACTCTGGCGCCGGCGAACGAGGCACGAGTCGGGTCGTCGGCCTTCGAGACGGCCGTCCGGAGGTATGCAAGGTCGCAGAGCTTGACGTCGATGTAAGAACCCGGGTAATCGAGTCCTTGACGATCGATCCATGCCCACCGGTCGTCGGCGGTCGCACGCGCGAACGCCTCTCCGGTCACGACGAGGTACACGTCGACGTCGGAGTCCTCGCGTTCGGCGCCGCGGGCGAGCGAACCGATCAGTACGACCCCGAGCGTCTCCGGATCCGCGGCGGCCTGCCGCACGTATGCGGCCAGCGCACGCTCCTGATGTTCCACGCACGCTCCTCCGCGTCGACTCGAGGACGGGATGATCACCCGTCCGGAGTGAAACCGTACCGCGCCCACGAACGATGTTGCGGACAACGACTGGTCGCCCTAGTATTGAAACGATTCACGCATTCATTCAAACGAGGAGCTCGTCACCGATGACAGCCGTCAGCCGCGTCTGCTTCCAGCTTCAGGTCCGCCCAGAGCTCTTGGACGAGTACCTCAGCCGCCACTCGCCCGTCTGGCCCGAGATGCTCGTCGAGATCGCGGCGGCCGGCCGTCGGAACTACTCGCTGTTCCTCGGCGATGGCGGCACGCTGGTCGGCTACTACGAGACGGGCGACGATCAGGCCGCGCAGGCGTATCTCGCGCAGTCCGAGATCGCCGCCCGGTGGGAAGCCGAGATGGCGCCGTTCTTCGTCGATCTCGAGGGCCGGCCCGACCAGGCAGCGACTCCGCTCACTGAAGTCTTCAACCTCGCGGAGCAGCTCTCCGCCACAGCATCCGACAACGAAAGCAACTGATCATGAGCATCCTCACTCCCGCCATCCTCGCCGAGCTCGAGAAGCAGTCGATCGAACTCCCCTCGTGGGCTTTCGGCAACTCCGGCACCCGCTTCAAGGTGTTCGGCACTCCCGGCACTCCGCGCGACCCCTGGGAGAAGATCGCGGACGCCGCGCAGGTGAACAAGCACACCGCTCTCGCTCCGACCGTCTCGCTGCACATCCCGTGGGACCTGGTCGATTCCTTCGACGACCTGCGCAAGCACGCCGAGGACCAGGGCGTCGCCCTCGGCACCATCAACTCGAACACGTTCCAGGACGACGACTACAAGTTCGGTGCTCTCACCCACGAGGACGCCGCGATCCGCAACAAGGCCATCGATCATCACCTCGCCTGCATCGATGTGATGGATGCCACGGGCAGCCGTGACCTCAAGATCTGGCTCGCCGAGGGCTCGAACTACCCGGGGCAGGCCGACCTGCGGGGACGTCAGGATCGATTGAACGAGTCCCTCCAGAAGATCTACGCGCGCCTCGGTGATGACCAGCGCCTCGTGCTGGAGTACAAGTTCTTCGAGCCGGCCTTCTACCACACCGATGTTCCCGACTGGGGAACCTCATACGCTCAGGTGAGCGCGCTCGGCGACAAGGCGATGGTGTGCCTCGACACCGGTCACCACGCTCCTGGTACGAACATCGAGTTCATCGTGATGCAGTTGCTGCGCCTCGGGAAGCTGGGCTCGTTCGACTTCAACTCGCGCTTCTACGCGGACGATGACCTCATCGTGGGAGCCGCCGACCCGTTCCAGCTGTTCCGCATCCTCTTCGAGGTGATCCGCGGCGGCGGCCTGAACAACGCCGACGTGGCATTCATGCTCGACCAGTGCCACAACGTCGAGGACAAGATCCCCGGCCAGATCCGCTCCGTGCTCAACGTGCAGGAGATGACAGCTCGCGCGCTGCTCGTCGACAAGGATGCTCTGACCGCCGCCCAGAAGTCGGGCGACGTTCTCGCGGCGAATGCCGTCTACATGGACGCCTTCTACACCGACGTCCGTCCCGCTCTCGTCGAGTGGCGTGAGTCGCGGGGCCTCGACGGCGACCCGATGGCGGCGTACGCTGCATCCGGTTACCAGCAGAAGATCGCCACCGACCGGGTCGGCGGAGTGCAGGCCGGCTGGGGCGCGTGAGCCCTCGGCAGGGTTCTGGAAAGGAATGGATGCTGTGACGCAGCCGTACTCCGCCGCCGACGGACTCGTGCGCGTGTACCCGGCCGAAGTTCCCGACGGCACTGGACTCGTCTGGGCGCACGGCGGTGGCTTCTTGTTCGGCGACATCGACATGCCCGAGTCCGATTGGGTCGCCCGGCAGCTCGCCGATCGCGGTTCGACCGTCGTCTCGGTCGATTATCGGCTCGCACCGGTTCCGGAAGGATTCCACGAGGGGGTGACCGCCCAGCCGGGTCACCCCTACCCGGCGGGCTCCGACGACATGGTGACCGCGTGGCGATGGACGCTGACGCACGCCGCCGAGCTCGCGATCTCACCGTCCGCCCTCGCGATCGGCGGAACCAGCGCCGGCGGAAACCTCGCGGCAGGCGCTGCGCTTCGTCTCGCCGGCACGCATGAGGCTCCGGCGCTCGTGCTGCTCGCGTACCCGACGCTGCTCGCGGTGCAGCCCGCTCCAGATGCCGAGCTGCGGGCAGCACTCGATGCCGCCCCCGACGCGGATCGGTTCGGACCGGCATCGGTGCTGAAGATGTACGAGAACTATCTCGCCGGCCCGGTCGACGATGCACCTCTGCCGGCTGTTCCCGGACGGGCAACTGCCTCCGACCTGACGCACTTCCCGCCGACCTTCATCGTCAACGGCGACGTCGACGAGCTGCGCGTGTCCGCCGAGCACTTCGCGGCGACCCTCGCCGCCGCCGGGCGCGACATCGAGATCATGACCGAGCACGGCACTCAGCACGGCCACCTCAACCGTCCGGAGGAGCCGGCCGCAACTCTTTCGATCGAGCGGATGGCCGGACGCCTCGCCGCCCTGTCACCCCAGCTCTCCCCCACACCCTCCGAAGGAATCGCCTCATGACGAACCCCACAGCAGCCGCGCTCATCGCACGCAGCAACCGCCTCGGCGCAGACCCGAAGAACACGAACTACGCCGGCGGCAACACCTCGGCCAAGGGCACCGAGACCGACCCCGTCACGGGTCAGCCGGTCGAGTTGCTGTGGGTCAAGGGCTCAGGCGGAGACCTCGGCACGCTGAAGGAGCAGGGGCTGGCCGTGCTGCGTCTCGACCGCTTCCGCGCGCTCGTCGATGTCTACCCCGGCATCGAGCGCGAGGACGAGATGGTCGCTGCGTTCGACTATTGCCTGCACGGCAAGGGCGGAGCGGCCCCCTCTATCGACACCGCCATGCACGGCCTGGTCGATGCTGCGCACGTCGATCACCTGCATCCCGACTCCGGTATCGCGATCGCGACGGCCGCCGACGGCGAAGCCCTCACCACGAAGATCTTCGGCGACAGGGTGGTGTGGGTGCCGTGGCGTCGCCCCGGCTTCCAGCTCGGGCTCGACATCGCGGAGATCAAGAAGCAGAACCCGGCCGCGATCGGCTGCATCCTCGGCGGCCACGGCATCACCGCCTGGGGTGACACCTCAGAAGAGGCCGAGGCGAACTCCCTGTGGATCATCGACACCGCCGCGGCGTACATCGAGGCGAACGGCAAGGCCGATCCGTTCGGCGGCGTGCGTGCCGGCTTCGAGGCGCTGCGGTCGGAAGAGCGTCGTGAGCGTGCCGCGGCACTCGCAGGCACGATCCGCGGAATCGCGTCGACGGACAAGCCGATGGTCGGCCACTTCACCGACTCCGACGTCGTGCTCGACTTCCTGACATCCGAGAATGCACCGCGTCTCGCCGCGCTCGGCACCAGCTGCCCCGACCACTTCCTGCGCACCAAGGTCAAGCCGCTCATCCTCGACCTGCCGTCCACCGCATCCGTCGACGAGCAGATCGCGCGCCTGCACGAGCTGCACACCGAATACCGTGCCGACTACCAGGCGTATTACGACGCGCATGCGACGGCCGACAGCCCCGCGATCCGCGGCGCGGATCCGCTCATCGTCCTGATCCCCGGCGTCGGCATGTTCTCGTACGGCGCGAACAAGCAGACCGCGCGCGTGGCCGGCGAGTTCTACGTCAACGCGATCAATGTCATGCGCGGCGCCGAGGCGCTCTCGACGTACTCCCCCATCTCGGATGCCGAGAAGTTCAACATCGAGTACTGGGCGCTGGAGGAGGCGAAGCTGCAGCGCATGCCGAAGCCGAAGTCGCACCAGGGCCGCATCGCGTTCGTCACCGGCGCAGCATCCGGCATCGGCAAGGCCATCGCGACGCGCCTCGCCGCCGAGGGCGCGTGCGTCGTCGTCGCCGACCTGGATCTTGAGAAGGCCCAGGCCGCCGCGGCCGAGCTCGGCAACACCGATGTCGCGATCGGCGTCGCCGCCAACGTCGCGGATGCCGACGCCGTGCAGGCAGCGCTCAACGACGCCGTGCTCGCCTTCGGCGGTGTGGACCTCGTCGTCAACAACGCCGGCCTGTCGCTGTCGAAGCCACTGCTGGAGACCACTGAGAAGGACTGGGATCTGCAGCACGATGTGATGGCCAAGGGCTCGTTCCTCGTGTCGAAGGCCGCAGCCAAGGTGCTCATCGACCAGAGACTCGGCGGCGACATCATCTACATCTCGTCGAAGAACTCCGTGTTCGCCGGACCGAACAACATCGCCTACTCGGCGACGAAGGCCGATCAGGCCCACCAGGTTCGACTGCTCGCCGTGGAACTCGGCGAGCACGGCATCCGCGTCAACGGCATCAACCCCGACGGCGTCGTGCGCGGCTCCGGCATCTTCGCCTCCGGCTGGGGCGCGAACCGTGCCGCGACCTACGGCGTCGAGGAGAAGGACCTCGGCCAGTTCTACGCGAATCGCACGATCCTCAAGCGCGAGGTCGTCCCGGAGAACGTGGCGGATGCCGTCTACGTTCTGACGGGTCCTGAGCTCAGCCGCACGACGGGTCTGCACATCCCGGTCGACTCGGGCGTCGCGGCAGCCTTCCTGCGATGACCACTCCCGGTTCTCCGGTCGTTGAGCCCGTCGAAGCATCCGGTACCCGCGCCGTTGCGGCGGTCGACCTCGGGGCGACCAGTGGGCGCGTCGTGATCGGGCGCATCGGCGAGGGCACGCTCGATCTTGAGCTCGTCACCCGCTTCCCGAACGGGCCCGTCGAGCTCGAGGACGGGTTGCACTGGGACTTCGATGCGCTCTACGGCCACATCATCGACGGTCTCGCCGAGGCGTTGCGCCGCGAACCCGCGATCGAGAGCATCGGCATCGACTCATGGGCGGTCGACTACGGCCTGCTGCGCGACGGCAGGCTGCTCACGCAGCCGTTCCACTACCGTGACTCGCGCTCCGAGCGGGGCGTGGCCGAGGCGCACGAGATCGTGCCGTTCAGCGAGCTGTACCAGCGCAACGGACTGCAGTTCCTGCCGTTCAACACGCTGTATCAGTACCGCGCCGATGAGCAGCTTGCGGATGCCGACACCGCTCTGCTCATCCCGGACCTGATCGCGTATCTCCTGACGGGTACCGCCATCGCAGAGCGTACGAACGCCTCGACGACCGGCCTGCTCGCAGTGCGCTCAGGCGAATGGGATGCCGAGCTGGCGGATAGTCTCGGCATCCCGACCGCGGCGCTGCCCACTCTGCGCGACCCCGGTTCGGTGATCGGGATGCTCCGCCCCGAACTCGCCGCGCGCATCGGCAAAGACCTCCCCGTCATCGCGGTCGGCTCGCACGACACAGCATCCGCCGTCGTCGCCGTCCCCCTCGCGTCGCCGAACGCGGCGTACATCTCCTGCGGCACCTGGGGCCTTGTTGGCGTCGAGCTCACCGAGCCTGTGCTGACGGATGCTGCGCGCGAGGCGAACTTCACGCACGAACTCGGAGTCGACGGGCGCTACCGCTTCCTGCACAACGTCACGGGACTGTGGCTGCTGAGCGAGACCGTGCGGGCGTGGGAGGCGGAGGACGGGCACGCGGTCGACCTCCCCGAGCTCCTGGATGCCGCGTCCGTTGTGACCGGCGACATCGCACTGTTCGACGCGAATGACGCGTCGCTGAGTGCTCCCGGCGACATGCCCGCACGCATCGCGGCGGTGCTGCGTGCGCAGGGCTCGCCCGTGCCGGCTGATCGCCCGGCCTTCGCCCGCACGATCGTCGAATCGATCGCTGCGGCGTTCGCGTCAGCGGTCCAGACTGCGGCCGATCTGTCAGCTCGCGCGCTCGACAGCATCCATCTCGTCGGCGGCGGGTCGCTCAACCGATTGCTGTGCCAGGCGACAGCCGACCGCTCCGGTCTTCCTGTGCTCGCCGGGCCTGTCGAGGCGACCGCGCTGGGCAACGTGCTCGTGCAGGCTCGCGCACTCGGTGCCGCCCCCGCGACGCTCGAGGAACTGCGGGCGCTGGTCGCACGCACACACGAACCGCTGCGCTACGATCCGCGCTGAGCCGCCGCCAGACCGCGCCGGACGGGGGCACCGCAGACCAGGTGCGAGAGGTGTCACCCTATGCCGCTTCTTCCGTGGGGAAGCGACCACTAGCGCCACCTCCCGCGCTCAGCGCCCGCTCACGACGACGCCCCGACCGCATCAGCGGCCGGGGCGTCGTGCATCGAGACTCAGAAGTCGAAGTCGCCGATGTTCTCCGCATTGAACTCGAACGGGTCCCCCAGCAGGACGGTGCCGTCCGCGCCCACGGTGTACTCACCGAGCTCGCCAGCTTCGAAGGTGTCACCCTCGGCGCCGGTGATGTCGCCCTGGATGAGCGCGGCAGCCGCATATGCGGACAGGTATCCGAGCTCCTCCGGGTTCCACAGCGCGAACGCGGTGACGGTGCCGTCCTCGACGTACTCGCGCATCTGGTTCGGGGTGCCCAGGCCGGTCAAGGCGACGGTTCCCTTGTAGTCCGACGTGGAGAGGTAGCGCGCCGCGGCGGCGATGCCGACGGTCGTGGGCGAGATGATGCCCTTCAGGTTCGGGTGCGTCTGCAGCAGCGCTGCAGTCTTGTCGAACGAGGTCTGGTCATCGTCATCGCCGTAGACCGTCTCGACGAGCGTGATGTCGGGGTAGTCGCTCGCGAGGTACTCCTCCATCAGGGCGATCCAGGCGTTCTGGTTCGTCGCATTCGCCGAAGCAGACAGCACAGCGATCTCGCCCGCGCCGCCGATCTGATCGGCGATGAGGTCTACCTGCACCTTCGCGATGCCCTCGGAGTCGGCCTGGTTGATGAACAGGTCGCGGCAGTCGGGGTTGGTGTCGGAATCGAACGTGACGACCTTGACGCCGGCGTCGCGCGCTTCATTCAGTGCGTCGCAGATGGCCTTCGGGTCGTTCGCGGACACCACCAGCGCACCGACGCCCTGCTGCGTGGCCGTGTTGATGTAGCTCACCTGAGCATCGGGGGTCGCCTCCGCCGGGCCGACCTCGGCGAAGGTGCCGCCGAGTTCTTCGACGGCGGTCTTGCCACCCTTGCTCGACGTGTCGAAGTACGGGTTGCCGAGGTTCTTGGGCAGGAACGTGATGGCGAGGTTGTCGGAGCCGCCCTCGGCTCCACCGCCGTCGCCACCCGAGCCTGTGCCGGTGTCGGCGCATCCGGTCAGGACCAGAGCCGCGGCCACGGCGACAGCCGCGAAAGCCGTGACGCGCTTGCGTGCAAACTTCATTGTTCTTCCTTTCGTGGGGCTGCCACAGGCGGATGCCGATGGCAAGAGAGCGATCTCAAGGAGTCGAGGCGGCTGCGGAACGAAGCGGTGGACCTGCCTTGGCACGCAGTCGCTGCGCCCAGGCGAGCAGGCTGGCTGCCACCACGGACGCGACCAGAAGACCGCCGGTGATGATGTTGATGACGTCGGACGTCACATTCGCGAGGCGCAGCGCGCTGGAGAGCACACCGATCAGGAGCACAGCGGCGACGACACCGTGCAGTTGCCCCCGGCCTCCGAACACCGACACTCCGCCGAGGACCACTGCGGCGATGACCTGAAGCTCGAGGCCGGTGGCGTTGTCGCCCCTGGCGCTGCCGAACCGCAGCGTGAAGAAGATTCCGGCGAACGCCGCGACGACACCGGCGAGCACGAACAGGATGAACTTCGTCCGTTCGACGTGAACGCCCGAGAATCGCGCAGCATCCTTCGACAGGCCGATGGCGTAGATGCCGCGTCCGAAAGGCGTGAAGTGCAACAGCACCACGAACACGACGAGCAGGATGAGGAACGGCACCGTGATGTACGGGATCGTGGTGCCTGCGATCTTCGCCTTGGCGAGCGCCGTCCACATCTCGGGAAAGTCGGTGACCGCCGTGGTGCCCAGTAGACCGACGGCGAGTCCGCGGAACAGTGCGAGGGTTCCGATGGTCACCGCGAGTGAAGGCAGTCCGACCACGGTCACCAGGAAACCGTTGACAGCTCCTCCGACCACGCCGACGGCGAGGGCGGCGAGAGCTGCGACTTCGAACGGGGCGCCCGCCTGGGTGAGCACGCCCGTCACGACGCTCGCGAGACCCACCATGCTGCCCACCGACAGGTCGATCTCGCCGGTGACCATGATCAATGCCATGGGCAGCGCGATGAGCAGGATGGGCGCGACGTCCAGCAGCAGATAGTTCAGTGTGATCGGCTGCGCGAAACCTTTCACCGTCGTCATCGCGACGACGATCACGACGATGAGCAGCGCGATGATCGCCATCTCCCTGGTGAGCAGCAGCCGTTGCCAGAGGGGCCGGTCGTGCTCCCGGATGACGCGGGTCGTTGCCGTGGCAGTGGTGGCGGTCATGATTCGTCCCTCGCCTCGATGAGTCGCCGTTTCTGTCTGACCGCGAGCAGGCGGTCGAGCACGATGGCGCCGATGATGAGCGCGCCGACGACGGCCCGCTGCCAGAAGTCCTGGATGCCGAGTATCGGCAGCGCTCGGTTGATCGTCATCAGCAGCATCGCTCCGATGGCGGCACCCCACACCGACCCGACCCCGCCGGTGATGGCGATGCCTCCGATCACGGCAGCACCTACGGCATCCAGTTCCCATCCGGCGCCCGCCTGCGAGCTGACGGATCCGTAGCGGGCGGCGTAGAAGACGCCCGCGAGTCCGGCCAGAGCACCGGAGAGCACGAACGCGGTGAGCAGACGTCTCGTGACCTTGAGCCCGTACAGCTCTGCCGCGGCAGGGTCGGAACCTATCGCGTAGTACTCGCGCCCGGCTCGCGTGTTGCGCATGTACCAGGCTGCGATCGCCAGGACGATCAACGCGACGATCGCCAATACAGGGATGCCGATGAGCTGAGCCGTTCCGAGTGCCAGGAAGTCCTTGGGCATGTCGGAGGCGTTGACCCTGTCGCTTCCCGCCCAGAGCACGTTGATACCGCGATAGGCATACAGCGTGCCGAGCGTGATCACCATGGCCGGCACCTTGGCGAAGGCCACCAGTGCGCCGTTCACGAGTCCGAGCAATGCGCCGAAGACCACCGCAGCGATGACGACGACGATGATCGGGATGCCGGGGATGTCGATGAACAACCGGCCGGTGAGATAGGCGGTCAGACCCATCACCGAGCCCACCGAGAGATCGACGTTGCGGGTGATGATGACGATCGCCTGTCCGACTGCGACGAGCACGAGGATCGAAGGAGTCAGCAGCAGGTCGCGCCATCCGTCGGCGCTGAACAGGAAATTGGGGTTCTTCGCCGTCGCTGCGATGACGACGAGCGCCAGGGCGATCAGAATGCCGAATTCCCGTGCGCGCCCGACGCCGCCGATGGCCTTGCCGAGTCCGGAACGCCGGATCGAAGTGGTGGTGGTCACGAGTGGAGCTCCGTTGCATGCGTTGCGGCGAACATGACGTTCTCACTGGTCGCCTCGGAGCGGCCGATCTCGGCCGTGATGCGCCCTTCGCGCATGACGAGCACGCGGTCGGCCATTCCCAGCACCTCAGGGAGCTCCGAGGAGATCATGAGAATGCCCATGCCTTCGCCTGCCAGCTGTGAGAGCAGCCGGTGCACCTCCGCCTTGGTGCCGACGTCGATGCCTCGCGTCGGTTCATCGATGATGAGCACGCGCGGGTGCGTCGCCAGCCACTTCGCGAGGACGACCTTCTGCTGGTTGCCGCCGGAGAGCGTCGATGAGATGGTGTCGAGCGCGTGCGCCTTGACCTCGAGCCTGCTCGCCCACTCCTTCGAGGCTCTGTTCTCCATTCCGGTGGTCAGGAGGCCGAACTTCGCGAGCCTGCTGCGGATCGCCATCGTGATGTTGCTGCCGACCCCGGACTCGATCACGAGTCCCTGCTTGCGCCGATCCTCCGGCACGAGGGCGAGTCCAGCGCGCATGGCGTGGGTGGGGCTACGCCGCGGTACGGTCTCGCCGAGCATCCGCACTTGGCCCTCTCGATATGCGTCGACACCGAACAGGGCGCGGGCGACCTCACTGCGCCCTGCGCCGACGAGCCCGGCAAGGGCGACGATCTCGCCCGCCCGCACGTTGAACGAGATGTCGTGGAAGACACCGGGGCTCGTGAGTCCGCTCACTTCGAGCAACGGCTCTCCGATCGGAACCGTCTGCTTGGGGAAGAGCTCCGTGACGTCTCGGCCGACCATCTGGCGGACGAGTTCGTCGACGGTGGTCTCGGCGATAGGAGTGGTGCTGATGTACGCGCCGTCGCGCATCACGGTGACCGTGTCACACAAGGCGAACACCTCGTCGAAGCGGTGCGAGATGAAGAGCACCGCGCGACCCTCATCGCGAAGGCTGCGCGCGACAGCGAAGAGTCGCTCGACCTCGACTCCGCTGAGCGCCGCGGTCGGCTCGTCCATGATGAGGACACTCGCATCGAGGGAGATCGCCTTGGCGATCTCGATGATCTGCTGATCAGCGATCGAGAGGCCTTCGGTGATCCGGTCGGGGTCGAGAGCGACGCCGAGACGCTGGAAGATCTGCTCGACCTCCTGCCGCATGGATCTGCGGTCAATGCGTCCGATCGCGTTCGTCGGCTGCCGGCCCATGAAGATGTTCTCGGTGACCGACAGATCGGGGAACAGCGTCGGTTCCTGGTAGATGACGGCGATGCCCGCCGCCTTGGACTGCGCGGTGCTGGTGAAGTCGACGTCGCCGCCGTGCAGACGGAACTCGCCGGAGTCACGCCGGTACAGGCCGGCCATGATCTTCACGAGTGTGGATTTGCCTGCACCGTTCTCGCCGATGAGCGCGTGGATCGACTGCGAGCGCAGCGTCAGGCTGCCGGAGCGCAGCGCCACCACCGGCCCGAAGGACTTCACGACGCGATGCAGTTCCAGCGCGGCATCCGCTGGGCTGCGGTTCTCGACTTCGACGGCCACTGGCGCGTCCTCTCCGTTGAGGGGATCGATTGATCCGAGACTGAATCTACATGAATCGATTCAGGTACGTTTCAAGCTAGTGTATGAAACTACGCCACGAGGTCAACACCATGGTGACCGAATCGTGATCCGATCAACGAGGAGAGGTGGGGCCGTGTCGGTGAGCATCCGTGATGTCGCGCTGCGCGCCGGGGTCTCGGTCGGAACCGTCTCGAACGTCCTGAACCGCCCGGAAGAGGTCTCCGCCGATTCGGTGCAGCGTGTGAGTGAGGCGATCGAACAGCTGGGGTACGTGCGCAACGACGCGGCTCGCAAGCTTCGCGCCGGCATCAGCACGACCGTGGGCTTCGTCGTCCTCGACGGACAGAACCCGTTCTACAACGACGTCGTTCGCGGCGCCGAGGATGAGGCCACTCGTCACGGCATCGCCATCCTGTACGGAAACACCGATGAGGACCCGTCGCGGGAGAAGGTCTACCTCGATCTGTTCCGGGAGCAGCAGGTACGCGGCCTGCTCATCGCGCCGTACGGCGACGTGATGACGCAGTTGCGGCGTTTCCGCTCGTCCGGCATCGCCACCGTGCTCGTCGATCGCTTCAGTGCGGACAGCGGTTTTTCGTCGGTCTCCGTGGACAGCGTCGCCGGCGGGCGTCTCGCGGTGGAGCATCTCATCGAGAGCGGTCGACGACGCATCGCCTTCGTCGGCGGACCGTTCGACATGCGACAGGTGACGGACCGGCTCGCCGGCGCTCGCGCTGCCGCTGAGAACGTCTCCACGCGCGTCGACCTCGAAGTCATCCCCGCTGCGGCGATGACGGTCGCGGAAGGCGCTGCTGCGGGCAGTCGCATTCTCGCCCGGCCGCGCCGCGAGTGGCCGGATGCACTCTTCGCGGCGAACGACCTCCTCGCGCTCGGACTTCTGCAGGCATTAGTCGTCGACGGGCGCGCCGAGGTACCCGCCGACATCGCGATCATCGGGTTCGACGACATTCCCTTTGCGGCGGCCGCCGCCGTGCCGTTGTCCTCGATCCGCCAGCCGAGTCGCATGATCGGCCGCACAGCGCTGCGCATCCTGCTCGAGGAGGCGGCCGACGCTGAGGCCATCCCCCGCCAGACAGTCTTCCCTCCAGAGCTGGTCGTACGCGCTTCGACCGACCGTCGCTGAGGGGCACCGACCCGATCAGTGACGCGGACGCTTTGTCCATGTACTGGTTCTGTGATGCATCCCTCTGGGCCGCACTGCCACGTAGGTTTCGAAGGACTGTGATGTGGAGAAGAAGGTGGTGTGGACGATGTCCGTGAAGTATCGACGGTTCGGGCGAAGCGGGTGGGAGGTCAGTGAGATCTCCTTCGGTGCCTGGCAGCTGGGTGGCCAGTGGGGTCCGGTGGACGACGAGGAATCGGTGTCGACGCTGCTCACCGCGTACGAGGAAGGGGTCAACTTCGTCGATACCGCACAGATGTACGGGAGCGGACACAGCGAGAAGATCGTCGGCCGCTCGTTGCACGAGTGGGGGGATTCGAATCCGGTCTACGTGGCAACGAAGGCGCAGCCCGTGAAATGGCCGGATGTCGGTGACGACGACCCGAAGTTCGCTGCACTCTACCCGGACGGCTACCTGGTCGAACAGGTCGAGGGCTCACTTCGACGGCTCGATGTCGAGCGCATCGATCTGTTCCAACTGCACTGCTGGGCACCGGACGGCATGCGCAATCCGGACTGGTTGGAGACGCTCCATCGGCTGCGCGACGAGGGCAAGATCGATCGGATCGGAGTATCGATCCGCGACTACCGCCCCGCCGACGGCGTGGAGCTGGCAGAGCGTGGACTCGTCGACTCGATCCAGGTCATCTACAACATCTTCGAGCAGCAGCCCGCCGCCACCCTGTTCCCTGCCGCGGCAGCCAGTGACACCGCCGTCATCGCAAGGGTCGCGCTCGACTCAGGATCGCTGAGCGGCGCGTGGGATGCCGATACTTACGCGGGCTGGGAGGAAGGCTCGGTGCTCCATTCGATGTTCAGGGATGAGCGCTTCGCCGCGACGCTGGAGCGGGTCGACGGCATCAAAGAGGTCACCGGCACGTATTACGAGAAGCTCGCGGATGCCGCTATCCGGTTCGTCCTGGATTCGCCTGAGGTATCGACGACGATCCTGGGAATGAGCACTGCACGACGTATCGCCGAAAACCTGTCGTACTCAGACGGGGTCGGGTTGGCTCCAGGTCTTCGCGAGCGACTTGCCGAGCACGAGTGGCGAAGGAACTACTACCGATGAGCATCGCCTACGAACCCCGCGCCGAGCTTCTGGCACCCGCGCAGATCGACAGCCGCCTGGCGGAGGCATCCATCGTCTATGTCCCGCTGGGCGCACTCGAGTTCCATGGTCCTCATCTGCCCATCGGGCTGGACGGCCTCACCGCGCATGCGGTCTGCGTCGAGGCCGCGCGGCGCAGCGGCGGCATCGTGCTGCCCACCGTCTACCAGGGCACCGGCGGCGAGCATCCGCACTACCCATGGACGATCATGATGCCGTCCGGCGAAGAAGTCGCGAAGAATCTGAAGGTCACTGTCGACCGCCTCGCCGCACTGGGCGTCGAGACGACGGTGATCCTCAGCGGCCATTTCGCGGACGAGCAGCGGTCGATGCTGAGCGATCTCTCTCAGCAATGGCAGCAGCAGGGCTCGTCAGCGATGCGGCTCGTCGCCACGACCCTGGCCGATCGTGAAGCCCCACCCATCGCGCCAGACCATGCAGGTGTCTTCGAGACGCTCCTCCTGGCGGCGGCGCACCCTGAGTTGGTCCATCTCGACAAGCTCCCCGCATTGGCGGCGCTCCCGTCCGTGGACCCCGCCGGCGACCCTTTCGGCTCCCATCGACATGACCCGGCGCACCCGCTGTGGGGGGTGTTCGGCCCCGATCCGCGCCGGGCGGATCTTGGTGAGGCGATTCCTCTTCTCGCATCCACTGCGCAATGGATCGCAGGCGTCGCGACGGCCGAATGATCGCCGCGAGCGATGGACGCGGTTGCACAGTCCATGTTTCGCCTCTTCGAGCCATGTGAATTCCGACCCTTCGAGAGTTGACTGTGGATATACGACAGCTCAAGGAGTCTGGATGAAGATCACAGTGAAAGACGGTGCGTGCGTCGGCGCCGGCCAGTGCGCGCTCGTCGCCGAGGACGTGTTCGACCAGGATGACGAGGGACTTGTGCTCGTCCTGGACAGCGAACCGGATGCTTCGCACGCAGCCGCCGTACGCCGTGCAGTCTCGCTGTGTCCGGCGCGCGCGATCTCGCTTCAGGAATAGCAGAGACCGTTTCCGGGCATATGGCCAGTCGTCATCGAATCGTCGTCGTCGGGGCATCCCTCGCCGGGCTCTCGGTCGCAGAGAGCCTCCGTCTCGAGGGCTTCAGCGGAGAAATCCTGCTCGTCGGTGATGAGTCGCATCTTCCCTACAGTCGTCCTCCCCTGTCCAAGCAGGTTCTGCTGGATGACTGGGAGCCCGAGCGTTCGATTCTCAAGAGCACGCACGAACTCGAAGAGCTCGGCATCGAGTTCCGCGGATCGACCACGGCGACCGGACTCGATACGGGCAACCGGATGGTGATCACCGACAACGGCGTCGAGCACTACGACGATGTCGTGATCGCCACCGGCACGCGTGCGCGCCGGGTGTGGGACCGCGCGGGCGTGCTGACGCTTCGGACGTTGGATGACGCCACGGCCATGCGCTCAGAGCTTCGGCGAGCGGGCCGGGTCGCTGTGCTCGGGGCGGGTGTGCTCGGGTCGGAGATCGCGAGCGCGGCCCGTCGGCTCGGAGGCGATGTCACCCTGATCGGGCGCTCCGGCCGAATCAGTTTCGGCGCCGTCGGCACAGCCCTCTCCGCGCGGCTCTCGGACCTGCACCGTGAGAACGGCGTCGATCTGCGGCTCGCGACCACAGTCCTGGACATCGCGACGGGCATCGGCGGTACGCAGGTGGGCTTCGACGACGGGACAGGGGTGAGCGCCGACGTCGTGATCTCCGCGATCGGCGGGATTCCCCGCACCGAGTGGCTCACCGGCTCCGGGCTGATCCTCGCAGACGGCGTCGTGTGCGACCACAGGGGCGTTGCCGCTCCCGGGGTGTACGCGGTGGGTGACGTCGCCGCCTGGGCGGATCCCGCCACCGGCATCGCCAGCCGCGTCGAACACCAGAGCAGCGCCATCGAGCAGGCCATGGCCGTGGCGACCACCATCCTGCATGACCGAGAGTCGGCGACCCCGGTGCCCTTCTTCTGGTCCGAGATCCACGGCGCGCGCATCAAGGCGTACGGCTGGTTCGCCGCGCAGCATCCGCTCGTCGAACTCGACGCCGGCTCACAAGACGGGTCGGTTCTGCTCGGCTCGCAGGAGGATGGGCGGACCAGAGGCGTCATCGCCTGGAACCTCCCGCCTCAGGCGTTCCGTAAGGCGCGTGGCCTCGTCGATTCCGCAGTTCCCGTACTCGACAGCCACGCCAAGGTCTAAGGAGACACGATGACAGAGTCGACATCCGCCTGTCCGTTCCTCGCCGGCGCACTGCCCGGCGACGGTACGCCACTGCGCCCATCGCCCACCCTCGCCGTATGGCGGAAGGAGGGGGCAGCGGTTCCCCTGCAGTACCAGGACGGACACGAGGGTCTCGTGGGCACCCGGTACGACTTCGTGCGAGGCGTCCTCGAGGACCCGCGCTTCAGCATGCGCCCCGAGCGGATGCCGATGGGTCCGACCGGCCACTTATCCGTCGAGGATGACCTTCCCAACGCCGCGCTGCCGGCTGAGCTCTCAGGCTCCCTCGACGCCGCTGCCCAACGGTCGGAGCAGGCGAACCTCCTGATCCTGGATGGCGAGCAGCACTCCAGGCTCCGCCGGCTCGTGACGTCGCGATTCTCTGTGAAGCAGGTGCGTGCGCGCCGCGAATGGATCGCTGAAATGGTCTCGCATGAACTCGCCAATCTGAAGGCGAAGACGGCGCCCGCCGACGTCTGGATCGACTACGCGCGGCCGATCGCGGCCCGCACCCACTGCCGGGTGATCGGTGTCCCTGATTCCGAATACGACGAGTTCGTCCGCCTCTTCGTCGATGACTCCACCGCCCAGCAGAAGTACGACTTCATCCGCCACGTCGTGGAGATGAAGCAGAGCGATCCCGGTGACGACGTCATCACAGACCTGCTCGCTTCTGACGCGCTGTCGAGAGAGGAGATCGAGGGACTGCTCAGGCTGCTCCTCGGCGCGGGCCGTGACTCCGTCGCTTATCTGATCGCGACGGCGACCGTGGCGCTTCTGAGCAACCCTGAGCAACTCGAGATTCTGCGAGACGAACCCGAGCGGTACGACACGGTGATCGAGGAATTCATGCGCGTCGGCGCGATGTTCCTCACGCTCTTCCCGCGCACCGCGCTCGAAGACGTCGAAGTGGAGGGAGTGCCGATCGCGGCCGGCCAGTCGGTCTCGGTGTCGCCTGTCGCCGCCAATCGCGATCCCGACCGCTGGGAGCGACCTGAAGAGTTCGACGTGTCCCGCGACGCTTTCGGGCACCTCGGATTCGGGCATGGCATCCACGGCTGCATCGGACAGCAACTCGCCAGGGTGGAGATCCGCGAGGGGATCCGCCAGCTCGTCGAAGGCTTACCCGGACTCCGGTTGATCCATGCCGAGCAGTTGACGCCGATGCCGTTCGCGCACCCCGTCGCCGTGTATGAAGCGGGTTCCGTCCTCGTCGAGTGGGATTGAGAGACTCCGCCCGACTCCGTTCGCGCCGCCCGGCCGCGTTCTGGGAGAATCACCCCATGCAACGCGGCAGGGGTCGGATGGACTCGGAGCACCGAAGCGAGACCGACGAAGCTGCCGTCGTCGGCGCGAACTGGTACAGGTTCCGTCCTGGCGAGAATCTCCTCAACTCGCATGTCATGAGCGTCTCCTTCGTCTGGGTCGTGCGCGGCGGCGGGGTGATCAGCGCGGGCAACAGGTCGTTTCGAGTGGGACCTCACCACATCGTCCGACTGCCGTGGCATCACCAGGTGCAGTATCGGGCCGACGCACAGAATCCGTTCCGCGTCGGAACGCTCCACATCGTTCCACGGCACGCGACCGGAGTTCCGATCGAACCTCGAGTCGCGTGGCTCGACGGCGATCCGCTGCTGAATGATCCGGCGAGATCCGGCGATCCGAAGGCGTTCGCACCGAGCATGGCGACCTTCGCCTCGGGTCCCGCACGCCGCATCGCCGATCTGGGGACGTTCGCCGTGGAACGCTTCACCGATGCGCCGTTCAGCGAGGAGACGAGCCGCGCGCTCGCGCGGCTCGTTCTCCTCGAGAACCAGCTGTGGGAAGAAAGACAGGCGAACCCGGCACTGCCTGCGGCCCTTGAGGCGATGATGGCGTACGCCCGTGCGAACATCGGCACCACCCTCTCGGTCAGTGAAGTGGCTGCGGCCGGTGATTGCAGTCCCACGACCGCGCAGCGGCTCTTCAACCAGCACACCGGGGCCTCACTGGGGGTCTGGATTCGGCAGATACGACTCAGAGAGGCCGCGCACCTGCTCAGATCCAGCGGCCTCAGAGTCAGTGAGATCGCGGAGATGGTGGGCTTCAGCGACCCGCTGTACTTCTCGCGTGCCTTCCGCGCAGAACACGGCGTTCCACCCAGTCAATACGCGCTCGGAGAGCTGCGTCCTTAGCCCTTCACCGCGCCGCCCAGCCCTGCGGAGCGCAGGAACACAGACTGGAACACGAGGAACATCGCTATCGGTATGAGAGTCGCGATTGCGAGCGCCGCGAGGAAGACGTCGAGTTCGGTCTGCGACTGCACCGCAGGAAGACGCACCGACAGTGGCTGCACGGCTGGGTCAGGCAGCACGAGCATCGGCCACAGGTAGTCCTTCCAAGCCGCGATGATCGCGAACACCGAGACGACGCCGAGAATGGGCTTCGACATCGGGAGGACGATCGACCAGAACAGTCGGAACGGTCCGGCACCGTCAGTCTTCGCGGCTTCGAACACCTCCCGAGGAAGACCGTCGAAGAACCGCTTCACCAGCAGGATGTTGAATGCGTTCGCCCCCATCGGCAGCCACACCGCGAGGTAGTTGTTCAACAGGTTCACTTCGCCGAGGAACGGCGGGTTCACGATCGTCAGATACAACGGCACCAGCAGCACGATGCCGGGGATGAACAGCGTCGCCAGCACGAGCGCGTTGAGGATGCCGGCATACTTCGGTCGCAGCACCGACAGCGCATAGCCTGCCGTGGTGGCGACGAGAAGCTGCACGAACCAGGCACCGACGGCGATCACGATGGTGTTGAAGAAGTACTGATCGATGTGGATGTCGTTCCACGCCGTCGACAGATTCTCCCAGTCGATCCCGTTCGGCCAGAGCGCGAAAGGCTGCTGCAGGGTGTCCTGCGTCGGCGTCACTGCGGACTTCGCCAGCCACAGGATCGGTCCGAGGCCCGCCACGACGAGAGTCAGGGTCAGGAAGACATGCGTGAGCGACATGCCGAATCGGATGCCGGTGCGCTTGCGTTCCGAGGTCGAGACGATGGTCCGCTCGGCGAGAGAATCGATGGACTTCGGGGACTTCTCACGCATGGTGGTCATGACGTGCTCCAGCGGTCGGTGAGTCGGAAGTACAGCCAGGAGAGCACCGCGAGCACGACGGCGAGCAGAACCGAAACGGCCGTCGCCTCACCGTAGTCACCGCCGAGGCTGTTGCGGAACGCCTTGTCGTAGATGTACAGCAGCACGGTCTTCGTCGCCCCGGCCGGCCCTCCGCCTGTGAACAGGAACGGTTCGAGGAACACCTGCGCCGTCGCGATGACCTGCAGGATGAGCATGATGAACAGAATCCCCCGCAGCTGCGGGAGCGTCACGTGCCACACCTTCTTCCAGATGCCGGCGCCATCGACTTCGGCCGCGTCGTACAGCTCGGGCGGAACGCTCAGCAGCGCTGCCAGATAGATGATGATCGATCCGCCCGCGCCGGCCCAGGTCGCCTCGAGCACGAGCGACGGCATGGCCTGCACAGCATCCTGGATCCACGGCTGGGGCGGTATACCGACCCAGCCCAGCACCGTGTTGAAGACACCGCCGGGATCGGCACTGTAGAAGAACTTCCACAGCAGCACCGCGACGACCGGGGGGATCACGACGGGCAGATACGCGAGCGCCGAGTACAGCCCCTTGCCGCGCTTGACCTCACTCATCAGCACGGCCATGAACAGAGGGAGAGGAAAGCCGAACAGCAGCGCCAGCATCGCGAAGTACAGCGTGTTGATCACCGCGCGACCCAGCTCCGGATCACTCAGCACGGTGAGGTAGTTGTCCAGCCCCACCCACTCCGCGACGATCAGATTCGTCTTCTGCAGGCTCATGATCACCGACTGCACGATCGGCGACCATGAGAAGAACGTGAACACGAACAGCATCGGCAGCACGAACAGGAAGTTGGCCAGCCCGCCACCGCGGTACCAGGTGCGCGGGGAACGGCGCCGCGCAGCAGAAGGGGCAGACGGAGTCGGCCGAGCACTCGTCTCGGTCGACTCCGCCCCCTGAAGGGTCATCGTCATCGGCTACTCGTCGAGCTTCGCCTGCGCATCGCTCTGCGCCTGTGCCAGCAGAGCATCGATGTCGGCGTTCTCATCCGTCAGCACCGACTGCACCACGGAGTCGAGAATCGCGTAGACCTCCTGTGTCTTCGACTTCGGCTCGCCGACCGGAGTCTGGTCCCAGATGCGTTCGCTGAAGGGAGCCATCTGATCGAGCGGCACGTTGATGTAGTCCTCCACCCATACGAGCGACTCCTCGTACAGCTCACGGCTGAGCACGGGCAGCAATGGCGTACCGACAGCCTGACCGGACTCGTCGAGAGTCTTCGCATCGAGAACCGCTGCGTCCTCATCCATGAGCTTCTGCATGTAGAACCAGTCGATCCAGGTGACGCCGGCCGCCTTGGTCTCCGCGTCGATGGTCGGGCTCATCACAGCGATGTCGCCGCCGCCGAGTGTGCCGGGCTCTTCGCCCTCCATCGGCACCACAGTCATGCCGTAGATCGAGGGGTCCATCCCGAAGTCACGGACGAGCGCCGTGTAGATGTCCGATCCTGACGTGTACATGCCGAGGTTTCCGGCCGCGAACTCCTGGTTGATCGTCCCCCAGTCGAGGTCGACCTTCGAGCCGAACGAGTTGTCCTCCCACTTGAGCGCGTGCAGGAACTCGAGCGTCGCCCTGGTCGCCGGGTTGTCGATCGTCGAAGTGGCAGAACCGTCCGCGTTGTCCGTCTGGGTGCGCTCACCGCGAGCAACCGTCTGCGAGGTCAGCTGCCAGCCGCCGGTGTTGTTGATCGCCATCTGCGCGTATCCGGCCTTGCCGGTGGCGTCGGTGATCGCCTTGGCCGCTTCACGGATCTCGGCCCATGTCTGCGGCGGGGCGTCTGGGTCGAGACCCGCCTGCTCGAAGAGGTCACGGTTGTAATGCAGCGCCGCCGCGTACGCCTGACGGGGGAAGCCGTAGATCTTCCCATCGTCGCCTGTCACGCCCTCCAGGATGACCGGGTTGAACTTGTCCGTGTATCCGAGCTCGTCGACGGCGTCCGTGACGTCCATCAGCTGCCCGTTCTCGAGGAGCGTCTTGGAGTCCGTGAACGGCACCGTGAACACGTCGGGAAGACTGCCGCCGGCCAACTGCACGGCGAACGTCGGGCCCTCCCACTCGTATTCGACACCGATGATGTCGATGTCGGGATGCTCCTTCTCGAACTGCTTCTCCTGTGCGGCGAATCCCTCGTATGCCGCGGCATCCGCGCCGGGCGGGAATGTCGCGACGCGCAACTCGGTCTTGCCGTCTGCGTCGCCGCCGGCATCGGCGGCACAACCGGCGAGCGCGCCGGCTGTCGCGACCACGGCGACTCCGGCGATCAGGGCCCTCATTGGTGACTTCATTGTCTTTCCTTCCGTGTCTGTGATGCGGAACAGGTGGTGCAGGTCACTGCGTCGCTCCGAAGGAGCGCTCCGGCGCGGCGCGCAGAGCGAGCCATGCCGTGGAGTCGGGAGGCAGCGCGTCGTCGAGCGGCGCACTGGAGATGAGCACCTCGTGGTGCGCGGGAAGCGGCACGGGGGTCGATCCGAGATTGGTGACGCACACGAGGTCGTCGCCACGGCGGAACGCGATGACGTCCGCGCCGAGTTCGAGCCACTCCATCGCTCCCCCGGCGAGGTCCTGGACGCTGCGACGCAGCGCGATCGCTCGACGGTAGAGGTTCAAGGTCGACATCGGGTCAGCCTCTTCCGCCTCGACGGTGAACCGCGCCCAGCCGTCCGGCTGCGGAAGCCATGGCTCGCCGCCGAACCCGTAGGGCGTGGCGGATCCTGCCCATGGAAGGGGCACGCGGCATCCGTCTCGCCCAGGGTCGACGCCACCGGAGCGGTAGTGCATCGGATCCTGGATGACCTCGCGAGGCAGCTCGACCTCCGGCAGCCCGAGCTCGTCGCCCTGGTAGATGTACAGGCTCCCGGGGAGTGCCGCCGTCAGGAGAGCGGCCGCTCGTGCCCGGTGCTGACCTCGCTCGGCATCCGTCGGCGTTCCGAACCGCTTGCGGTCGAACGCGAACGACGAATCGGCCCGACCGTAGCGCGTCGCGGGACGAGTGATGTCGTGGTTGGAGAGCACCCACGTGGCCGGCGCGCCGACCGGCGCGTGCTCGGCGAGCGTGCGGGTGATGGATGCCCGCATGGCCTGGGCGCTCCACGGCTGCGTCATGAAGTCGAAGTTGAAGGCGGTGTGCATCTCATCGGGGCGCAGATATCGCGCGAAGCGCTCCGCATCCTCGAGCCAGACCTCACCCACGAGAACCCGCTCCCCCTGGTACTCGTCCGCGACGGCACGCCAGCCGCGATAGATGTCGTGCAGTTCGTCTCGATCGAGGTGCGGGTGAGCGCCGGGAGCGACAGTCCCCACCGGCAACGCCGGAAGCGTCTGGTCCTTGACCGGGAGCGCCGCGGAGTCGATGCGGACACCGGCGACACCTCGGTCGAACCAGAAGCGCAGGATGTCCTCATGCTCGCGCCGGACGTCGGGGTGGTTCCAATTCAGATCCGGCTGCTCTGGTGTGAACAGGTGCAAGTACCATTCGCCCGGGGTGCCGTCAGGATTCGTCGTGCGCGTCCACGTATCTCCTTGGAAGCTGGATACCCAGTCGGTGGGCATCTCGTCGCCGTTCTCGCCACGCCCTGGGTGGAACCAGAACCGCTCGCGTTCCGGGCTGCCCGGCCCTGCCGCGAGGGCCTGCTGGAACCACTCGTGCCGGTCGGAGATGTGGTTCGGGACGATGTCGACGATCGTGCGGATGCCGAGCGCCAGAGCTTCCGCGATGAGCTGCTCCGCCTCTTCGAGAGACCCGAAGCGCGGGTCGATGTCGCGGTAGTCCTGCACGTCGTACCCGCCATCGGCGAGAGGGCTCGGGTACCACGGGTTGAACCAGATCGCGTCGACGCCGAGGGCCTTGAGGTAGCCCAGATGCGCCCTGACACCTGCCAGGTCGCCAGTACCGTCGCCGTTGCCGTCGGCGAAGCTGCGCACGTACACCTGATAGATCACGGCGTCGCGCCACCAGCCGACGTCGGTCGGCACCAGGAAGTGACTCGTGCTCGGGCTGGCGTCCGTCAGGACTTCGGTGTCCACATCTCTCCTCGACGTTGGGGTGATGTTTGAAATGTAGCTTCCGTGAGCAGATTCTGCAAGAACAAGATTATTTACTGCAATTTTTCACTTGTGCTGGAGCACACGAAACGCGTCGGGCTCGAGAAGCGCGCAAACGGACGCGCGAACTCAGATCGCGGCCGGCGCGGTCGAGGAGCGCAGCACGAGTTCCGGCTCGAACAGCAGTTCGTCGCCTGCTTCCCTCGTACCCGCGATCTGCGACAGCAGCAGCTCGATCACCGTCCGTCCCATCGACTCGATGGGCTGCCGGACGGTCGTCAGCGGCGGCTCGGTGCAACTCATCAACGCTGAGTCGTCGAAGCCGACGACGCTGATGTCCTGCGGCACGCGCAGTCCGGCGCGGCGGGCCGCCCGTATGGCACCGAGCGCGATCGGATCACTGGCGCATACGATCGCGGTCGCGCCGGCGGCGATCAAGCGGGTCGCACCCGCCTGCCCCGACTCCAGCGAATACAGGCCGCGCACGACCATGTCGTCGCTGAGTGGCGCACCGAGCTTCTTGAGCAGAAGGCGACCGGCGTCGAGCTTGCGTTGCGACGGGATATGGTCCGTCGGGCCGAGGAGCATGCCGACCTTGCGGTGCCCCAATTGGTGAACGTGCAGCAGCGCCTGCTCGGCTGCCGCCGCGTCGTCGGTCGACACCGTGGGGAACGTCAATCCTGGAATCCGCGCGTTCACCAGCACCGTCGGCAGGTTCACCTGCCGCAGTCGCTCGTAGTGCTCGTGCGGAGCGTCGGCCTGCGTGTAGTTGCCGCCGAGGAAGATCACGCCAGAGACCTGCTGGGAAAGCAGCAGGTCGACGTAGTCGGACTCGGTCACCCCTCCGGCATTCTGGGTGCAGAGCAACGGCGTGTACCCGTTCTGAGTCAGCCCGCCACCGACGATCTCCGCAAGAGCCGGGAAGATCGGGTTCTGCAACTCCGGGAGTACGAGCCCCACGAGCCGCGCGCGCTCCCCCCGCAGCTTCGTGGGCCTTTCGTAGCCCAACACGTCGAGGGCGGTGAGCACCGCCTGCCGCGTCGCATCCGAGACACCTGGCTTGTCGTTGAGCACACGACTCACCGTGGCCTCGCTCACGCCGACCTTGCGAGCCACCTCCGCCAAACGCTTCGACATGGGCCCCAGTGTACGCAAGAACTTGCGTGATCACGCAACGAACCGACAGGCGGTCGTGCAGGCTTGTCTAGCGGACGTTACCGTTCGAGCAGGTCTGCTGAGCGGCCGAGTTGCCCTTGATGGAGTCGGGCAGGGCGACAGCCGTATCCGACGGCGCTGGCGTCTCGCCCGCGGTCTGGTCCGGCGCCGGGGTCTCGGGCTCTTGCACGACGACACCGTCGTTCTCCGTGTTCTCGTGCGTGATCTGCAGTTGCTGGTTCGCGTTGATCGCGTCCCACATGGTCTGCGCGGACTGCGTGTCCGCCACGACCTTGTTCCGGTCGTCCGGGTCCTCATAGGTCGGGTACTGCAGGAACACGATGTCCTCGAACGGAACATCCTTCACTGCGAGGGCGACCTGCACGATCGTCATCGGATTGGTCAGCGACGTGCTGGCCTCGAGGTTGCTGAGCGCCGTGTTGGCCAATCGCAGCATGGTCGGGATGTTGCCGAGGACCTCGCTGCTGATGAGCTTGCGCGACAGGCTCGACATGTACTGCTGCTGATTGCCGATCCGACCGAGGTCGCTGCCGTCGCCGACACCGTGACGAGTCCGCAGGAACTGCAGCGCCTCGAGCCCCATGATCGTGTGCGTCCCGGCCGCCATGTCGAGTCCGGTGTAGCGGTCCTTGATGGGGGTCGCGAGGCAGACGTCGACGCCGCCGATGGCGTTGGTGATCTCGATCACCCCGCCGAAGGTGACGGATGCCGCGAACTCGATGTCCTGACCGGTCTCTTCCGCGATCGTCTTGGCGACGCAGTTCAGGCCGCCGTCCATGTACGCGCTGTTGAGCGGCTGCTTGCTCATCGCCGAGGTCGTGCTGCCGTCCTCGCGTGTGCACTCCGGAATCGGGAGCATGAGATCGCGCGGGAAGCTGACCGCCGTGATGCGACGAGGCTCCTCCGACACGTGCAGGAGGATGTTCACGTCGTTGAGGTTACCCTCGGAATCCGAACCGGAGCACCGATCCCCGAACAGGTGCGCATACGCGTCTTCGCAGCTGTCCGTGCCCACGAGCAGCATGTCGAAGCCACCCTCGTACTCGCTGATGTCCGGCGGCACCGGCTGCTGACCTTCGAGCTCGACGGCGCCGGCCGTGGCAGTCCCGTAGAGATCGCTCACCACGAAGGCGCTGACGCTCACACCGCTCACCAGCACGACGGCGAGCGCGACACCGATGATCTTGAGGAGCTGGCTGATCGGGCCCGGAGACCGCAGTTGACCGTGGCGGGCCACAGTCCTGCGGCGACGGATCTTCTCGCTCACTCAATGCCTTTCGAGTCTGTTGCAGTGCTCAGGGGTACCGCAGTCAGTTCTCCGCGGAGGGTGTGGGATTCGAACCCACGAGACATCTCTGCCCACTGGTTTTCAAGACCAGCTCCATCGGCCGCTCGGACAACCCTCCATCGACAGACGAATCCGTCGATCAGTGGTCGAGTCTAGCCGGTTTCATTCTGTCGTCCCCACCTGAGGGACCGCTGGATGACGCAGCAGCGTGTCCAGTGCGAGCGCGAGCCCGCCGTCTGCGACGTCTGCTGTGACCTCACCGGCGGCATCCTTGACCTCGTCAACAGCCTGGCCCATCGCCACGGCGCGGCCTCCGACGCTGAGCGCCCAGCTGAACATGCCGAGGTCGTTGCGTCCGTCCCCCGCGACGAACACGTTGCCGCCTTCCATGCCGAGTGCGGCATGGACGCGCTCCAGCGCCGTTCCCTTGTCGACGCCCTGCGGGGCGATGTCCAGCCACGCCGTCCAGCCGATCGCATACGAGACCTCGTTGAGCCCCGCATCCGCGACCAGCCGGTGGAAGTCGTCCTCGCTGTGCCCGGGCGAGACGACGACGACACGAGAGACCGGCTCTGCACCGAGTTCGTCGAGCTCGACCAGACGTCCGTCGCCCAGCGTCCAGTCGTCGAGTTCACCCGTGAACAGGCGCTGCCCTGTCGCGAGTTCGACCATGTAGTGCGCCTCGGGCAGCCGCTCGGTGAGCAGTGCGAGCACGGCGGTCGGGTCGAACGTCTCGACGTGCCATCGCTCCCAGGCGTCTCCCACACGACGCATCGTGACGGCGCCGTTCGAGCACACCACGAATTCGGGAGTGATCTCGAGCTCGTCCACCCAGCGCTCGGTACCCATCCAGCTGCGTCCGGTGGCGATCGTCACGAAGTGTCCGGCGTCGCGCACGCGTGCGACGGCCTCCGGAACACCGGGGCTCATCGTCTCGTCCTGGAGGATGATCGTGCCGTCGACGTCGAGGCCGACCAGCCAGGCAGCCGTCACTTCGCCGCCTGCCGAATCGACCCCTGCGCTTGCCGGAGGGTCGGCTCCAGCACTTCCAGTCCGCCGAGATATGGCCGCAGTGCCTCCGGCACGATGACGGAGCCGTCCGGCTGCTGGTGCGTCTCCAGCAGCGCGACGATCCATCGGGTCGTCGCGAGCGTGCCGTTCAGAGTCGCGACATGCTGTGTCTTCGATGCGGCGCCGTCCTCCGCCGCCGGACGGTACCGAACATCAAGGCGACGCGCCTGGAACGTCGTGCAGTTCGAGGTCGAGGTGAGCTCGCGGAACGCCCCCTGAGTCGGCACCCACGCCTCGATGTCGTACTTGCGCGCGGCGCTCGATCCGAGGTCGCCTGCAGCGACGTCGATCACCCGGTAAGACAGCCCGAGTGCCGTGAGCATCTCCTCCTGAAGAGCGACGAGGCGCAGGTGCTCCGCCTCGGCGTCGTCCGGGTTCGTGTAGACGAACATCTCGAGCTTGTTGAACTGGTGCACGCGGATGATGCCACGGGTGTCCTTGCCATACGAGCCCGCCTCACGGCGGTAGCAGGTCGACCAGCCCGCATAGCGCAGTGCTCCGCCCGAGAGATCGACGATCTCGTCCTTGTGATATCCGGCGAGAGCGACCTCGCTGGTGCCGACCAGGTACAGGTCGTCGTCCTTGTCGAGGTGGTAGACCTCGTCCGCGTGCTCGCCGAGGAATCCGGTGCCCTGCATGATCTCCGGACGCACGAGCGTCGGCGTGATCATCGGCACGAAATCGTTCTGCAGTGCCTTGTCGAGCGCCATGTTCATCAGGGCGATCTCGAGGCGGGCACCGATGCCGCGGAGGAAGTAGAACCGCGAGCCGGACACTTTGACGCCACGCTCCATGTCGATCGCGCCGAGCAGCTCTCCGATCTCGAGATGGTCGCGCGGACCGTTCGGGAAGGATGCGGGGTCGAAGGTCGGTGCTTCGCCGACGCGGCGCAGCTCGATGAAGTTCTCTTCGCCGCCGGCCGGCACGCCGTCGATCACGACGTTCTCGATGAGAGCGAGCGCGGATGCCGCGGCATCCGCTGCCTCGTTCGCAGCCTGCTGCGCCTGCTTCACACGCTCGGCGAGTTCTTTCACCTGGGCGACGAGGGCGGCCTTCTCCTCCTTGGGAGCCTTCGCTACCTGCTTTCCGAATGCATTCTGCTCGGCGCGCAGATCTTCGAACGTGCTCAGCGCAGCCCGTCGCGATCGGTCGGCCTCGAGCGCCTGGTCGACGGTGGCGGCGTCGTGGCCGCGCGCGATCTGCGAGCGACGGACGGTGTCGGGCTGGTCGCGGAGAAGAGCGAGGTCGATCATCAGCCAAGTCTACTGGGCGCGCCCTCAGGCACCGAGGCGGCCCGTAGAGTGAGCGGCATGAGGAAGAGCGCCTCGCGAGAGAGTCACGCCGCCCTCGTCTACAACCCCATCAAGGTCGACGAGAAGCGCCTGCGCGCCGCGGTGCGCGAATTCTCGAAGGACGCAGGGTGGTCACCGCCGTCGTTCCACGAGACGACCCTCGAGGATGCCGGGCAGGATGCGGCTCGATCGGCCATCGCTCATGGCGCCGATGTCGTGCTCGTCGCCGGCGGAGACGGCACTGTTCGCGCAGTCGCTGAGGCGATGGCTGGTACCGGTATCCCTCTGGCCATCGTCCCGAGCGGCACGGGGAACCTCCTTGCCCGCAATCTGGGGCTGCCCCTCGCCGCACCGGAGGCGATGATCCGAGCGGCTCTCGGCGACTTCCGGTACCCGATCGACATCGGCTGGGCCGCACTCACCAGAGAGGGCGGGGAGACGACCGAGCATGCCTTCGTCGTCCTTGCCGGCATCGGCCTTGACGCCGACATGATCGCGAACACACGACCCGATCTGAAGAAGTCGGTCGGATGGGTCGCCTACGTCGACGGGGCCGCTCGGTCACTGCCGAACGCGAAACCGTTCCGCATCGTCTATCAGATGGACGAGTCACGCCTGCATTCGACCAAGGTGCACAGCGTGCTCTTCGCGAACTGCGGCACGCTGCCTGCCGGGATCGCGCTGATCCCGTCCGCATCCATCGCCGACGGCGAGATGGATGTCGCGATCATCCAGCCGACCGGTCCGTTCGGCTGGCTCGGCGTCTGGCGCAAGATCTGGTGGGACAATTCGGTGCTGCGCAGGTTCAGAGCCGGGCGTCTGGTTCTGCAGCGCCGGGGCAGGGATGCATCGGTGCGCTATCTGCATGGAAAAGTCGCGGAAGCCGCCGCCACGCAGCCGACACCGATCGAACTCGACGGCGACGGATTCGGTGAAGCCGTGCGCATCCGATGCCGTATCGCTCCTGGAGCACTGCTGCTGGCTCTGCCCGATGGCCACCCCGTGGAGTCGCTGTAGGGACGGGCCGCACTGAGCCGGGGTCAGCCTCTGTGCACGGTCACGGTTGCGTCGAGATTGTCGCCGACGAGCGTGAGCACGAACTCACCGTCGTCATCATCGCTGTCGTCGCTGTCATCGTCATCATCGCTGAACCCGAGCACCGTCGCGCGCGGCACCATGTCCATCGTGCACGCGCCGTCCTGGGTCGCGAAGGTGACCGTAGCCCCACCGGCCTGCTCTTCGACGTTCTCGACGACGGGTACGCAGGTCGATGAACCCCAAGTGAGCAGAACGGCGCCCTCGTCGTCGAACCAGCCGGCACTGGGCGCGTAGTCCGTCGAGCTGCCTGGCGCCCCCTTGAGTGCAGCATTCCCGTCGAGGCCCACGTCGTCGGTCACATCGCCGAAAGTGACGATGAACTCGACGTCCTGTGTGGGATCCACTCCTTCGGGGACGGCCCCTACGCTCGCACGCGGCGCGAGATCGGAGGTACACACTTTCTCAGCGTCGTCTGTGCTCGGCGGGTCGACCAGGGACACCGTCACGGTCTGCCCGTCACCGGTGACCTCATCCACGATCGGGACGCAGGTCGACGAGCCCCAGGTGACGATGGCGAACATGCGGCCGTCGTCGAGCCACGCCGCCTCCACGTCATCGTCGCCCGTCGGCGCGGTCGAGCTGTCCGCGCCGTCCGACGTCGCACTGCTGGTCGGCGCCGGCGATCCAGGTGACGAGGCGCAACCTGTGACGAGAAGGGCAGCGGCGAGCGCGGTCGATGCGGCCAGGACGAGGCGCAGTGGGGTGGTCATGCCCTCAGATTAGCTGTCACCGGGCCGTTGCGTCAGTGCCGGCGCAGGACCGCGATCACTGCAGCGCGGAAGTGAGTCTGGCGAGGTTGTCGAGCACCGTGGAGCGCAGCGGTTGCTGCAGCCACTCCTCGAGGGTGAGCTCGCGACTGAATGCGCGGTACTCGTCTTCGACCGCGCGCATCTCGGCGACGAATTCCTCGCCACGCACCAGCATCGAGATCTCGAGGTTCAGACCGAAGGAGCGCATGTCCATGTTGCTGGAGCCGATGACGGCGACTTCGTCATCGATCGTGAGGCTCTTCGTGTGCAGGATGTACGGCCTGCGGTACATCCAGATGCGCACACCCGCGCGCAGCAACGCCTCGTAGTAGCTGCGCTGTGCGTGATAGACGACCGCCTGATCGCCCTCCTCCGACACGAACAGCTCCACGGCGACGCCACGGTCGCTGGCAGCGCTGACTGCGAGCAGCAGCGCTTCGTCCGGCACGAAATAGGGGCTCACGATCATGATCTTCTCGCGGGCGGCGTAGAGCAGTGCGAGGAAGAGACGCAGGTTGTTCTCGACCTCGTAGCCGGGGCCGGACGGCACGATCTGACAGTCCAGATCCCCACTGCCGATCTCTGCCTCGGTGATGTCGATCTCGCTGAGCACCTCGTCGGTCTCGCTGTACCAGTCGCTGAGGAAGATCGCGTTGACGGCGAGGACGACCGGTCCGTCGACACGAACCATCAGGTCGACCCAGTGCAGCCCGCGCTTGATGTTCTTCGGAAGGTTGTAGGTGGAATCGGTGACGTTCTGCGACCCGACGAACGCGACAGTTCCGTCGACGACGAGCAGCTTGCGGTGATTGCGCAGGTCGGGGCGCTGCATGCGCCACTTGAGAGGCTGCATCGGCAGCATGAGGTGCCAGTCCGCGCCCATCGCGTTCAGCCGGTTGACCGTCTTGCGGTAGCGGGGCTTCCACCGGTTCGCCCAGTGATCGAGCAGCACACGAACGGTGACGCCCCTGGCCGCGACCTCTTCGAGTGCGCGGAAGAAGTTGTCCGTCGAGACGTCCGACTGCAGAATGTAGAACTCGACATGCACGTAGTCATCGGCGGTGCGGATGGCGTCCGCCATCTCATCCAGTGATCGCTGATAGTCGCTGATCAGATGGGCGCCGTTGTCGCCCGAGATCGGCAGAGCACCCAGCTTCTGGTTCATCGCGACGAGAGGAGGGAACCACTCTGGAGCGTTCGGCCGCAGAGTCCCGAAGTGCAGCTGATCACTGGTCTCGGCGATGTACGCGTTGATCTGATCCTGCTTGCGCCGTCGCGCTCGCGGCAACCGCGGATTGCCGATCACGAGGAAGAGGATCACGCCGATGTAGGGGATGAAGAACACGGCGAGCAGCCACGCCATGGCGGCGGTCGGACGGCGATTGCGCGGGATGACGATGATCGCCGTGATGCGGATCGCGATGTCGATGACGATGGCGATGCCGAAAACCCACCATGGCCACTGCTCCATGCGATTCACCCCCGACATCCACTGCGCCTTCGCCGAATGCGGCGTAAGGCCTCAGCGTAGTCTGTGCGGCGGACACAGCCCGCAGGCACGATCGCATGCCGTGGCTTCGAGCGCGCCCTGGTGCGGCGCGCGGTCAGGAGGTGCGGGGCGGAAGACCGCGCGCTGCGCGCTCCTCGGCCTCGATCTGCGCGTGCGCCTTCCGCTCGGTGCGATCGGAGCGGATGATGCCGCGCAGCACGATGAAGAAGACCAGACTCACGCCGATGGTCGGCAGAAGCGACCATGCTGCCGCGACCCAGAATGCGTCCATATCTCCATCGTACGCCGCCCCCGCGCGGGCGCACTATTCCTGCACATCGGGCGAGAGCCGCTTCTGCTGTGGACGGCCGTCCTCGGGCCTCACTGTGCGCCACACTCGCGGCATGAACACAGTCCTCCGTGCCACAGATTCCGCCGAGTTCCTCGGCCTCGTCCCCTCTCTCGCCGGGTTCACACCACGCCAGAGCATCGTCCTGCTGCCGTTCCAGCGCTCACGTGCCCATGGCGCGATGCGCATCGATCTTCCGCACGACGATGCAGAACTCGACGACTACGTCGACACTGCGATCGGGCTCGTCTCGCAGGTCAGCGGAACGGATGCCGTCGCCGTGGTGGTGTACACCGATGAGCCACCACAGCACACCCCGGACGGGATCGTGCTTCCGTCGAGCGTCGTCGTCGACGAACTGCTCGGACTCGCCGCCGACCTCGGCCTGCGCATCGTCGATGCGCTCTGCGTCACGCCCGAGGGATGGGCGAGTTTCCTGCATGACGAGCCCGTCCTTCGTTCGGTGGACGATATCCCGCAGCCCGCGCCGATCCCCGGGGTCGCCGATGTCTCCGGCGACCAGGATTCCGGCTCGGCTCTGCCTGTCGTCGACCTGGCGGAGAAGGAGCGGGTCGGCCGTGCGCTGCTCGACATCTCCGACCTGCTCGCCGACGAACACCTGGCGCCGTCCGACCGCACACGCACGAACCCGCAGGCGATCGCCGCCTCCGTGCTGCTCGACGATCTGCCGCTGTTCTTCGAGGACCTGCTCGACTCGCCGGAGAACCTGCCGCCCTTCGCGACCGCCGCACTGCTCTGGTGCATGGAGCGACCGCGGTATCGCGACGTGGCGCTGCTCCAATGGGCGACCGACCTGCCCACCGGTGAGCGCGCTCTGAGCACGCAACTCGCCTACGCCGAAGGTGCAAAGACGGTGCCGGACGATCTGGGCGCGGTGTTCCTCGGACGCGGTCCTCGCCCGGACGTCGACCGGCTCAAGGTGGCGCTCACGATCACACGCAACATCGCGGCCCGTGCGCCCCGCGCTTCCCGCCCGGCACCGCTCACCGCCGCGGCCTGGCTGTCCTGGGCGCTGGGACGTTCCTCACACGCCGCCCACTACCTGCGGCTCGTCGGCGAGATCGATCCCGGATACTCGCTCGCGTGCCTCATCGGCAGCATGATCAACGCGGCGATGCTCCCGGAGTGGTCGTTCCACCGTGGCGACGCACTCGAGCGGTGATCACCGGTCCAGTGCCTCTGGTCGGGCGCCGCTGGTCGAAGCCTGACGCGTGATGTGCGCTACTTGACCAACGGGAAGAGGATCGTCTCGCGGATGCCGAGACCGGTGATCGCCATGAGCAGGCGGTCGATGCCCATTCCCATCCCGCCCGATGGCGGCATGCCGTGCTCGAGCGCCCGCAGGAACTCCTCGTCCACGCGCATGGCCTCGACGTCTCCACTCGCGGCGAGCTTCGCCTGCTCGACGAAACGCTCGCGCTGGATGACGGGGTCGACGAGCTCGGAGTATCCGGTCGCCAGTTCGAAGCCGCGGATGTACAGGTCCCACTTCTCCACGACGCCTGCAATCGCACGGTGCTCGCGCACCAGTGGCGAAGTGTCGACCGGGAAGTCCATCACGAACGTCGGGCGCACGAGGTCGCCCTTCACGAAGTGCTCCCAGAGCTCTTCGATGAGCTTGCCGTGGATGGCGTGCGGCGGGACGTCCACGCCGTTCTCCTCGGCGAAGGCGATGAGGTCGTCGACCGCGTCGCCGGGAGCGAAAGCGCGCCCAGTGGCCTGGGAGAGCGATTCGTACATCGAGACGCGGTCCCACTCGCCGCCGAGGTCGTATTCGGTGCCGTCGGCCCACGTGACCGTGGTCGAGCCGGTGACCGCGATCGCCGCCTTCTGCACGAGCTCCTGCGTGAGCTCGGCCATCTGGTTGTAGTCGCCGTACGCCTGGTACGCCTCCAGCATCGCGAACTCGGGGCTGTGCGTGGAATCGGCGCCCTCGTTGCGGAAGTTGCGGTTGATCTCGAACACGCGCTCGATGCCACCGACGACGGCGCGCTTCAGGTAGAGCTCCGGCGCGATGCGCAGGTACAGCTCCGTGTCGAACGCGTTCGAGTGCGTGACGAACGGACGAGCAGATGCTCCACCGTGCTGCACCTGCAGCATCGGGGTCTCCACCTCGAGGTAGTCATGCGAACCGAAGGTCGCACGCAGGCTCGCGTTGACGGCGGCCCGGGCGCGCACCGTGGTGCGGGCCTGCTCACGGACGATGAGATCGAGGTAGCGGCTGCGAACCCGGCCCTCCTCGCTGAGCTCCGAGTACGCGTTGGGCAGCGGCAGGATCGCCTTCGACGCGATCGTCCAGTCATCGGCCATGATCGACAGCTCGCCGCGGCGGCTGGAGATGACCTGACCGTGCACGAAGACGTGGTCGCCGAGGTCGACCAACTCCTTCCAGCGTGCAAGGGAGTCCTCGCCGACCTCGGCGAGCGAGATCATGGCCTGGATGCGCGAGCCGTCGCCGGCCTGCAGTGTGGCGAAGCAGAGCTTGCCGGTGTTGCGGCTGAAGACCACGCGTCCGGCCACACCCACCGTCACTCCGGTCTCCGCACCGGCCTCGAGATCGCCGTACTCGGCGCGCAGCGCAGGGATCGTGTGAGTCACCGGCACCGCTACAGGGAACGCTCCACCCGCGGCATCCGTCCGCTGCGCGATGAGTCGTTCGCGCTTGGCGAGACGAACGGCCTTCTGCTCGTGGATGTCCTCGGCTGATGTGTCGTCTGGCTGATCTGCGGGCGCGGCGGTCATTAAGGCTCCTTGAAAGTCGCTGCCCAGTTTACCGGCGGTCGCTCCGCCGGTTTTCACGCGGCGACAGACCCGCGCCGGAGACAGACCCGCGCCGGAGACGGACCCGCGCCGGGACCGGACGCGACCGGCTCACGACTCCAGCTCGGCGCGGAGCGCGACCCCGGCCTGCCGCATCACGTCGAGCGCGCGGTCGCGCGCAGGTGCACCGCGCTCCCAGTTGATCAGCACAGCGTATGCCAGCCTTCTCGTCGGCGACATCACCAGCCCGACATCGGCGCGGACGGTGCTGATCGTGCCGGTCTTGTTCCAGAGCCACACGTCGCGGTCGAAATAGTAATGCGCGAGGGGATCGAGCCCGAAAGCGGAGGCGACCATCGAGAGGTCCATACCGGCACCGAGCCAGCGCTGCAGCGTGTCGCCGGCGGCGGCACTGAGATCGTCGCCGTCGGCGGTGCGCCGCACGAACCGCACCAACTCCTCCGCGTTGGCGTGCGACAGCGTCCGCGGAGCGCCAGGCGGCAGCGGCCACCGCACGATGTCGTCGAGGCCCGACTGGGTGTAGCCGAGCGCGCGGGTGTGCGCGTGCACCTCGTCCAGTCCTATGACCCGGCACAGCGTGTTGGTCGCCGCGTTGTCACTCGTCGCGCCGATGAGCGCCGCCACGTCGTACAGCGTCAACGAGTCCTGCTGCAGCAGGTACCAGATGCCGGAGTTGTCGATCTGTTCGACCGGGCGACGCGTCACCCTGTCCTCGAGGCTGCGCTCGCCACGGTCTGTCTCGGTGAGCAGACGATGCAGCAGAAAGATCTTGCCCACGCTCGCCGTGTCGAGCACCCGTTCCGGATGGTGTCGGAACACCTCGACGCCTGAGTCGACGTCCGCGGCGAGCGCCGAGATCGAAAGCCCCGGAAAGTCCCGCTCCAGGTCCTCGAAGCCGATCATCACAGTTGCACTCGCTCCCCGCGCGCGAACGCGCTCCATCGACCACGCCACGGCGAACCGCTCCCCTGCAGGAGAATCTCATCGGCCGCCGTGTCGACCACCGTGGTCACGTAGGTCCACAGATCCTCCGAGCGCCCGAGTACGCCGGGCGTGCGCAGCGCGTCGAACACATCGACGGCGCTCGTCGGCGTTCCGCGTCCACGAAGCACGCCCAGCCGGGTCATGCTCTCGCCGAGCCACTCGTCGTCGTCGGACACCGCCAGGCCCTCGCTCGTGCCGTCGAGCAGCCGCAGATGGTTCGTATGGCGGTAGCGACCCGTCACCGAGGCGACGTGGCCGGCCGCGTTCTCGATCAGATCGGCCCGCCCCGCGGCGTCGGCGACATCGAACGCGAACCCACCGGCGCAGGGCACGTGCGTCAGCGCGGCACGCGCCGCTTCCCCTGTCGGCTGACGCTGCGCATGCCGAGCGACGAAGTGCCGACCCGCGCCGTCGGTCTGCGGAGCGACGACCGGTACGTGGTCCATGCCGAACGCCAGGCCCGCCGTCGTCGTGACGAACGCGTTGGACGGCAGCATCCCCGGGTACCAGACCGATGTCACGGCGGGGTCGCCGTCGATGTCAAGCGTGACCAGGCGGATATGTTCGCGCAGTTCGCCGTCGCCGTCTTCGTTGTGCCCCATCACCACGCCGGCATCCGTGGTGAATGCGATGTCGCTGCACCCCGTGCCGTCACGCCCCAGGTCGCCGCGGAGGTTGCGCGCCCACATATCCCGTTCCGCGATGCCCGCGCCCTCTGCGATCCAGGCGAGCTCCTGAGATTCGACGGGCAGCAGTCCTCGTGTCGACGCGATGACGGCGTCGAGACGCTCGGCCGCGACGGTGTCGGCCCGGCGCACCTGCGCTTCCCACGATCCGCCGGGCAGGGAGCGGAAGGCGTGGATCGCATCGGCATGCTCTCGGCCGAGAGCATGCATCACTTCCATCCGCCCGCCGCGGAACACGCTCCAGGCGAGCCCGGAGATCGGTTCGAGATGCGTGATCTGCGTCACTCATCCCCCACGTCACGGGCGCGTCCTGTCACGTGCGCACGGATGCCTTCGCCAAGGGTTCGCATCGCATCGACGACCGGTGCACGAAGATCCTCTCGTGCGTCCTTCCAGTTCGCCGCTACCGCGTATGCGACGGTGGCCGCCGGCCCCTGCACCCACCCGATGTCGATCCTGGCGAAGCTCGTGCTGCCCGTCTTGTGCCGCAGCAGCATGCCCTGGTATTCCGCTTCGGGGTGGGCGAGCGGGTCGAGCAGGAACGCGTCGGCGAGCATCGACGTGTCGGTGTCGGCGGCGAGCCATCCGAGGACCTGTTCGCTGACTGCCGGTGAGATGACCTCGCGCGCGCCGAGCCTGCGCATCACGTCGGCGAGTTCCCGACCAGTGCCGTACGACGGCGTCCAGGGCATATCGGAGGTGCGTTCGTTGCGGATGTAATCGTGCAGGGAGGTGTCGCGGTATCCGAGCTCGACGGCGACCGAGCGCACGTCATCGAGGCCGCACAGCGAGATGAGCGCGTTGGTCGCGAGATTGTCGCTGACCGCGCCGACGAGGAGTGCGGCGTCGTGCACTGTGAGCCGCTGGTCGAGCATCCGGTACAGCAGGCCCGAATCGGCGACGACATGCTCCGCCGGGATCTCCACGCGCTGATCGGCACGAAGGCGGCCGTCCTCCAGCCGTCTGGCGACCTCGATGAGCAGGAAGACCTTGCCGATGCTCGCCGTCTCGCACACTGCATCCGGCTCGTGCTCGGCCAACGCCTCGCCGGTGAGCGCATCTACGATACGGATCGACCAACGCGCCCGCGTGTCGAGGGCCGGGACAGGGATGCTCATGAGGATTCCTCATCGACCATGAGCGTGACCCCGTGATCGCCTCCACCGAACGAGGCGCGCATCGACCCCTTCACGTTCAGCGGCACGCTCAGCGCGTGGGGATCGTGTCCGAAGCCCTGTTCCCACAGCACCGGGACGCCGAGGTCGGCGAGGTACTCGTGCATCAGCGCCCGCACACCGACGAGGTCGGCGCACCCGTGCCACGAGCCGAGGACGATGCCGGATGCCGCACTCAGCCGACCAGCTCGCCGCAGTTGCAGCAGGAATCCGTCCAGGCGGTAGATGTCCTCGTTGATGTCTTCGAGGAACAGAATGCCGTCTGGTGGCTCCGCAGCCTCCTTCGACCCTTGGCTTCCCGCGAGCAGGGCGAGGTTGCCGCCGGTGAACAGCCCGGCTGCCGCGCCCTCAGCAAGCGTTTCCGTAGCCGGACCGACGATGCGGCGCCCTCCCCACGGTTCGAACAGCCAGCGATGAACGTCATCGCGGACCGGCTCCGAATCGCGGAACACATCGTTGCCCGCCATCGGGCAGAACAGCGTGGGCACATCGAGGTGCACGCGAAACGCCTCGTGGAGGGCCGTGATGTCCGAGGACCCGGTGAGCAGCTTCGGGCGTCCGTCGCGCCGTGTGGCAGTCTCACGCATCGCCGCCCAGTCGATCCCGTCCAGCAGCCTCATCGCACCGTAGCCCCCGCGTATGCACACGACGGCGTCGGTGTCGGGGTCCGACCACGCCTCGACGAGATCCTGTCGACGTACGTCATCCGGACCAGCCAGGTACGTCGCTCGCGGGTGAGGCTGCAGCACATGATCGCCGACGATGACGTTGAGCCCCCACGCCTCGTAGAACGCCACCGCACGAGCGAGGCTGTCGGGCTTGCCCGGACCGGACGGCGAGACGAAGCGCACGGTGTCGCCCGGCTGCAGCGGTGCGGAGCCGAGGTAGGCATCGCGCATCGCCGTCGCCCTCATGCCTTGATCCTCTCGATGCTCGGGGCGGCAGCCAATAGCTTTCGCGTGTAGGGATGCTGCGGATCCAGCAGTACCTGCTCGGTGGGTCCGTGCTCGATGATCTCGCCGTCGACCATCACGGCGACGGTGTCGGCGATGTTCCACGCGAGGCCGAGGTCGTGGGTGATGACCAGGGCGCTGAGGCCGAGCCGCTCGCGCAGCGACAGCAGCAGCGCGAGGATCTCGCCGCGCACCGAGGCATCCAGTGACGCGACGGGTTCGTCGGCGATCAGGACCTCCGGGCCGACGGCGAGCGCACCGGCGATGACCGCCCGCTGGCGTTGACCACCGGAGAGCTCCTGCGGGATCGCTCCGAAGTACTTCTCCGGCGGCGTGAGTTCGGCATCGGTGAGGCTCTGCGCCACGCGCTCGCGCTCGTCGCCGCGGTAGCGCTGTACACGCAGCCCCTCCGCGACCGACTCGTACACGCTGAGCTTCGGGTTGAGCGCCGCAGTCGGATCCTGCAGCACCATCTGCACTTCGCTGCGGAAAGCGCGCAGCGCCTTGCCAGAGCGCGGAAGGTCGGAGCCGCGGAATTGCAGAACCGATCCCTCGTCCGGGGCCTGCAGCCCGATCAATGTGCGTGCCAAGGTGCTCTTGCCCGATCCGGACTGGCCGACCAGAGCGACGATCTCACCGCGGTGGATGTCGAGGTCGACCGATCTGACAGCCCGCATGGTGCTGCCTCCGGAGCGGTAGGTGACGCTGAGCCCGCGTGCGCGCAGAAGCACCTCGTCGCTCTTGCCCTTGGCTGGCTCGTCGGTCACCTGCGAACGGTCCTTCCGCGTCACGGGCTTGAGCCGCGACGCCTGATCGCCGATGGTCGGAAAAGCCTCGGCGAGCTGCCGGGTGTACGGATGCGTCGGATCGGTGCATACCTGCTGCGCCTCTCCGAGTTCCACGAGCTCGCCGTCGCGCATGATCGCGATGCGCTCGCAGGCTGTGGCGAGCACGGAGAGGTCGTGGCTGATCATCAGAAGAGATATCCCCCGCTCTGTCACGAGTCGGCTGATCATGTCGAGGATCTGCTTCTGCACGATCACGTCAAGAGCGGTCGTCGGCTCGTCGGCGATGATGATGTCGGGCTCGCAGGCGAGTGCCATGGCGATCATGACCCGCTGCTTCTGGCCGCCGGAGAGCTCGTGCGGAAACGACTCCGCTTTGAGCAGGGGCAGGTCGACTGCCGTGAGCAGTTCACTGACGCGAGCCGCTCGCGCCTTGTCGCTCTTCCATCGATCGGTGACGTGCAGCTGCAGCGCCTCGAGGATCTGTGCGCCGACCTTCTGCACGGGGTTCAACGAGTGCATGGCGCCCTGGAAGACGATGGAGGCGTCGGCCCAGCGCAGCGCCCGCAGCTGTCCGAAACTCAGTGCCTGCACGTCGGTCTCGCCGATGAGGATGCGGCCCGTCACCTTCGCTGAACGCGGCAGAAGGCGCAGCACGCTCATGGCCAGGCTGGATTTGCCGGACCCAGATTCTCCGGCGATGCCGAGAGTCCCACCGGACGGGAGGCTGAGCGACACCTTCGTGACGGCGGGCACCTCTCCTCGATCATTGCGTCCAGAGGTGCGGTAGGTGATCGAGACGTCCTCGAATGTCAGATCCGGCATAGGTCAACGGTTCCTCAGGGTCGGGTTGACGATGTTCTCCACGGCGCGGCCGATGAGAGTGAAGGCGAGCACGACGAGCACGATCGCGAGTCCGGGGATGAGGACATACCACCAGTAGCCGCTCGTCGCAGCGGACACATCCATGGAATTCCTCAGGATCGCGCCCCACGACTGCACGGTCGTATCGCCGAGCCCGAGAAAGGAGAGCGTGGATTCGGCGATGATCGCTGAGCCGACCGTCAGCGTCGTGTTCGCCAGCACCAGCGGCATCACGGCAGGCAGCAGATGCTTGACGATGATGTGCCAGTGCCCGGCGCCGAGCACGCGTGCTCGTTCGACGTAGTCCCGGCTCTCCACCGACAGCGTCTGCGAGCGGACGACTCTGGCGGTCCCTGCCCACGAGGTCAACCCGATGGCGATCACGATCGTCCACACGCCTCGCGAGAGCACCGAGGTCAGCACGATGGCGAGGATGAGAGACGGCAGCACGAGGAAGAAGTCGATGGTGCGCATCAGCAGGCCTCCCCACCACCCGGTGAAGTGACCGGCGGCGATACCGACGATCGTGCCGATGATCATCGACATCGCCGTCGCCGCGAACCCGACCAGGAGCGACACCTGGGCCCCCCACAGCATCCGGACCCAGAGTTCGCGCCCCTGGTGGTCGGTGCCGAGCGGATGCTCCCACGATGGCGGAGCGAACCGGGGAGCGTCGATGAGCGTGGTGACATCCAGCATCGACGCCGGTGCGAGCACGGGCGCGAGCACTGCGAGCAGGACGATGACCACGAGGAAGACGAGGCCGATCAGGCCTGCGCGATTCTGCGCGAACTCGCGGCAGAACTCTGCGAAGGAGCTGCGCCGCCGCTCCCACGCCATCGCGCGTGGCGAGCGCAGTCGGGTCTGAGTGCTCATGCCTGCCTCACTCTCGGGTCAAGGAATCGGTAGACGAGGTCGGCGATCAGATTCATCGCGATGATGATCGCGGAGAACACGACGAACGTTCCCTGCAGCAGCGGGAGGTCCGGGCCGGTGATGGCCTCGTAGGTGAGCTTGCCGAGTCCGGGCCAGCTGAACACGGTCTCGACTGTGACCGCACCGGCGATCAGCCCTCCGATGTGCATGAACACCAGGGTGACGGCGGGCAACAAGGCGTTGGGAACGGCGTGTCGTCGGCGAACGAGGTCTTCCCTCAGCCCCTTTGCTCGCGCAGTCGTGAGGTAATCGGCGCTCTTCTCCTCCATGACGGATGCGCGCATCACCATGACGTACTGGGCGTAGACCACGGCGACCATCGTGATGACGGGCAGCACCATGTGCGCCAGCACATCACCGATCAGGCCGAGTGGGTCTGTCGGGGGATCGGGTGAGAGCATCCCGCCGGTGGGGAACCAGTGGAGGGTTCCGCCGAAGACCATCAGCAGGAGCAGCCCGAGCCAGAAGGTCGGCACCGACCACAGCACCAGCGATGTGCCGGAGGTGATCTTGTCGAACAGCGAGCCGTGATTCCAGCCCGCGTGCTGCCCGAGCCAGAGGCCGAGCGCGATGGCGAGGATGGCGGAGGTGCCGGTGAGCAGAATCGTGTTCCAGAAGTAGTCGCCGATCAGCGAGGACACCGACGTCTTGTACACATAGCTCTCACCGAAGTTCAGAGTTGCGACGTTGACGAGATAGTCGCCGAACTGCTGCCACAGCGGTTTGTCGAGTCCCATCTGCTGCCGCAGCTGCTCGACCTGTTCGGCATTGAGCTGGCGTTCCCGGGTGATCGATGCGACAGGATCTCCCGGGAGGATGCGGAAGGCGAAGAACCCGAGCAGGATCACCATCACCATGCTCACCGCGGCGCCGCCGAGCTTGCTGAAGAGGTAACGAGCACCGGACACCCGCCGCGGCGGCTCGTCCAGTCCTTCCTCTTCGAGGATCACAGCTCCCGTGGATGGCATGATCTCGGTCATCCGTACCTCCTTGCACGTAGATGGGGCCGCCGCGGCGTGCACCGCGGCGGCCCGTCAGGTCACTCTATGTCCGCGCTGCGCCGACGGCGCAGCAGCAGGAACACCACGATGCCGATGACCGCGACGCCGACGATGACACCGACGACGATCAGGCCGGTGGGGGGACCGTCCCCTCCGTCTGCGGAGGCCGCATCCACCGGCTCCATCGTCAGGAAGCCCCAATAGCCCGCCTGACTCGCGATGATGCCGCCATCCTTCGGCTGCAGCGTGAAGCCGGTGAACCGATCAGAGCGATACGCCTCCAAGGAGTTCGCATACCAGGTGGCGATCTGGGCGGTGTCGGTGTAGTTCAGCGCGAGCATGTCGTGCACGATCTCCTGGCGCTTGGGCTCGTCGAGCTCCGCGCGCTGCTGGTCGTACAGAGCGTCGAACTCGGGGTTGCAGTAGCCGTCCTGAGATGTACCGCCCGAACCGTCGGTGCCGGTCGGAAGCGTCGAGCACAGGTTGATGCCCAGCTGGTAGTCCGGGTCCGGATTGACGCTCCAACCGCTGAAGTAGATGTCGTAATCGCCCGAGACGGCCTTCGCGCTGATCGTGTCGGAGTCGGTGGACTCGACGTTGATCTTGACGCCGATCTCCTCCATCCACGGCACGAAGTACTCGGAGATGGACACCTCCTGGAGGTCCTCAGCATCCGCGAGCAGTCGCAACTCGAGCTTGGCGCCGTCCTTCTCTCGAACACCGTCGGCGCCGACGGTCCAGCCGGCGTCTTCGAGCTTCTGCTTGGCCGCTTCGGGATCGTACTCCACGATCACGGAGTCATCGGCAGGCAGAGTCCACTTGCTGAACGATGTGGGAATGAAGCTGGTCGCCTGCACACCCTGACCGTCGAGCACCTTGTCGAGCAGCGTCTTCGTGTCTGTCCCGAGCCGAAGAGCCTGACGCACCTCCACGTCCTTGAGCGCCTCATTGCCAGTGCCGTACGGCACGCCATCGCGTGTGATCAGGCCGACATTGAGGCTGAACGAGTGGTAGCGACGCCCCTCTCCGGAATGGACGGTGATCCCGTCGGTGCCCTCGAGTGCTTCGTACTGCGTCGGGCTCAGGCCACTGACGAAATCGACCTCGCCTGAGCGAAGCGCCTGCACCTGGGCATCGGAGTTGGTGTAGTACACGTACTGAATGCGCTCCACTGCAGGCTCGCCCCGCCAGAAGTTCGGGTTCGCCTTCAGGGTGATCTGCTGGTTCGCCTCGTACGACTCCAGGAGGTACGGACCGGATCCGACGACATCCGCATCGTTCACGAACTCGGCCGGGCTGTCGATCGCTTCCCAGATGTGCTTGGGCACCACGGGGATCTCGATGCCGGGGTTGGTCGCCTGCGGCCCCTTGAGCGTGATGACGACGGTCTTGTCATCCGGAGCTTCCACGCTCTCGAAGTTGGTCACCAGGTTCCCGTTCGCCACTGCCAGCTCGGGGACCTCCATCATCTGCGTGTACGTGTACACGACGTCGTCGGCGGTGATGGGTTCGTCGTCAGACCACTTCAGATCGTCCTGCAGCGTGTACGTCCACGTCGTCCCGTCGTCCGTCTCCCACGAGTCCGCCAATCCCTTCGTCGGAGAACCGTCTTCCGCGTCGTTCTGCACGAGGTACTCGTACACGTATCGGATGATGTTCGTCGGTGTGAGGTAGATCGACACGAACGGATTGAACGAGTCGACGAAGCCCGACGTCGCGATGCGGAACGTCGTGGGGGAGCTCGTGGACTCGTCGGGTGCCTCTTGCGCAACGACCGGCGAGTCTGACGCATGTGCCGCGCCGGCCGGAGCGGCGATCAGCAACGCTGCGATCGCCAGCGACGCGGCGCGGAACGGGCGTCTGCGATGGGATACGGACATGAACGGGGTTCCTTTCATCGAGGGAGCGTGAACCCTGGGATGGAGCAATAGAACCGCAAGACTGCCCCGAGGTCAACACATTCGTGTCGGATGTTCGCGAACACCACACGATTGCAACATGTCAGAAACACAACGTATTCGCATCCGACGCGCAGAAGACCTCGGATAGAACGCAGACTTTGCCTGCGAACTCGCGCATTTCGCGCAACTCCGGCGCCAACGCATACGCATCCCGCACGAACCGCACCGTAGCTCACGCGTTGCGACCGATGCCAGGATACGTTTCGTATCATGAACCTAGCTCGACAGCAAGAATGCCTCGAGCAGCGCGACTCGTTCGAGAAGCGAGGAAGTCAGGATGTGCTCATCCACCGCGTGCGCACCGCCACCTCGAGGGCCGAAACCGTCGACGGTCGGCACGCCGAGCGATCCGAGCAGGTTCGTGTCGCCTGCTCCGGCAGCGGGCCGCCCAGCGACGTACTGCCCGATCCCGCTCGCGGCAGCCGCGATCGCTTCGAGGAGTTCCGCGTCGGCGCCGGATGCCCGCCACGCGGGCCGGCGGCTGAGCACCTCGACCTGGATCTGCGCCCCCTCCCGGATGGGGCGCAGTGCGCCGAGCGCGGACAGCACCCGATCCTCGGTGTCAGGGTCGATGAAGCGGAGGCCGATCTCCGCGGTCGCCTCGGCGGGAACGACGTTCGCTCTTCCGCCGCCGCGAACCGTGCCGACATTGCACAGCACCTCGGACGTCAGGCCGGGGTCGCTGACGATGGTGCGCAGCACCTGCAGCTGATCGACGAGCTCATCGATCGCCGATACGCCGCCTTCCGGGTCCAGTGCGGCGTGGGACGCACGGCCGGTGACGGCGAGGCGCACACGACTGCTCCCCCGTCGGCCGATCTTCAGCGCGCCGTCGGGGTGGGGCGACTCGAATCCGATCGCTGCGCGCACGCCTTCGGCGCACCCGCTGAGCAGGTCGGCGGTCGTCGGGGAGCCGATCTCCTCATCGCAGACGACGATCACGCGAAACGCACGGTGAGGCCGCGCTCGCAGACGCTCAGCCGCGGCAAGCATGACCAGGAGCCCGCTCTTCATGTCGTAGACGCCCGGGCCCGTCACGACCTCACCGTCATCGCTCCACGGGACATCGCCATCCAGCGTCCCGACAGGCCAGACCGTGTCGGAATGCCCGACGAGCAGCACAGGATCACCTTCCCCCGCGACGTCGGCGATGAGGTTCGCACCTGCAGAGGTCGTGATGATCCGCACATGTGCGCCGACGTCTCGCCACCACTGCGCGAGCAGGTCGACGACCAGCTCGCTGGCGGCGACATCGAGCGACGGCGACTCGATGACCGTCAGCTGCGCGAGGCGGTCTACGAGCGCGCGTACCTGCTCGGTATCGTTCATATCTCCTCCGGAGTCATCATACGAGACATATCAGTCCGCACCAGCGTCAATTAATCACACAAAATCAACCATTGGCGTCAGATCATCTCGCACATAGGATACGTATCATGCCGAACTTGTCCGCCATCCCGCTGCACGGTGAGTCGCTCATCGGCGACGCTGCATTCCGGGAAGCGGCGGCGCTGTACACCCGCGTCTTCCGATACGAACCCACTGAGTACTCGTTGAACCCCAACCTGCTCAGCGCCCTCGCCAAGAACGGCGGCTCCGCCGTCGGAGTGCACGACGGCGACAGACTGGTCGGTTTCGCATACGGCTTCGCCGGTCGCGACCGCAGCGGGCACGAGTTCCACTACTCGCAGGCCGCAGTCGTGGATCCGGACTATCAGGGGCGCGGGGTCGGTCGTCTGCTCAAGACATGCCAGCGCAAGGTGGCACTCGGCTGGAACCAGCATCGGATGCGCTGGACCTTCGACCCGCTCCTGGCCCGCAACGCGCATTTCAACTTCGCGGCTCTGCAGGCCGAGGGCACCGGATACGCCGTCGACTACTACGACCGGCCCGGCACCGACCGCATCGTGGTCGATTGGGCCCTCGACCGCGAACGCGATCCTTTCGCCGACATCCGAGGGCTGCCGTCCCCCGCATTCGGCCCCGACGATCGCGGGCGTCTGTTCGAGGCCGTCGAGGACGGTCGACGGATCGCGCGGATCCCGCTGCCCTCATCCGTGAACGACGCCGATGCGTCGACCGGCGCGCTGCGCGCACGCATCCGGGACAGCATGCAGCGCGTCTTCGACGCCGGGCTCGTCCTTGTCAACTGCACCAGAATCGACGACGACACAGCGGTCTACCTTGCCGGGGAGGATATGCGATGACACGGGATGATGACGACGAAGACCGCGCGCTCGTTTCGCCCGGTGCGCGCTTCGGCGAGCGGTTCCGCACGAGCCTGTCCGCCGAGGTGCTGCAGGCGAAGGTGATGGAGACCGAGACCCGTTCGTTGGCACGCACGTTCGATGAGCTCACCCGGACCGGCGCCGTCTCGCACGCGGCGACGCTGATCCTGGGTGCTCGCCGGCGATACATCGCGGGGCGGGGCAAGACTGTGGCATACGCCGACCTGCTCGCCGCAGATCTGTCGGCGACCCTGTCCAATGTGTTCCTGGTCGATGACAGGTCGCTCTCTCCGCTCACCGTGCTGACCGACGTGCGCGCCACCGACCTGCTCGTGCTCTTCACCATGCGGCGCTACCGCGAGGAGTCGATCCGCTTCGGCGAGAGGTTCCGTCGAGCCGGTGGCGAGCTGATCGTCATCACCGACAGCGACGATGCGCCGCTGACAGATGTGGCATCGGCAGTGATCAAGGTGCACACTCATTCCGCCTCCTACGCGGATTCGCCCACGGCGGTCGCCGCGGTCTGTCATCTGCTGAGCACCCTCACCACTGCGAGCGCGAAGGGCGCACGTCGCCGGCTCGCCGCGCGGGATGAGCTGGCGGCGGATCTGGGTCTGCACCATCCCGATCATGGCAAGGAGACCCGGCGGTGAGAATCGCGCGCGTCGCACTCTTCGAAGTGTCACTGCCGCTGGTGCACAGCTTCGAGACGAGCTCGCACCGCAAGAGCGGCCTGCAGCACATCCTGGTTCAGGTCACCGATGTCGACGGAAGATCCGGGTGGGGCGAGATCGCCTCCCCATCCGACCCGTACTACACATCGGAGACGACGGACACGGCATGGCTGATCGCCAACCGCTACCTCGCACCGCTGGTGCTGGGCGCCAGGTGGGACGAGCCCGCCGAGTTGGAGAGCACGTGGTCGAGGATCCGCGGGCACGAGTTCACGAAAGCGGGCTTCTCGGCCGCCGCGTGGGACCTCCACGCCCGCGCGCGTGGAATCTCGCTGGCAGCCGCCCTCGGCGGCACCAGAACGGAAGTGGTGGCGGGCGTCTCGCTCGGCATCGAGCCCGGTCTCGACGAGTTGCTGGCACAGGTCGAGACACAGGTGCGCGCAGGATACCCACGGGTCAAGCTGAAGATCGCGCCGGGGTGGGACGTCGAGCCCGTCAAGGCCGTGCGGAGCCACTACCCCGAGCTGGATCTGCACGTCGACGCGAACGGTGCATATCCGGACACGGAGGAGGCGGTTGACGTCTTCCGACACCTGGACGAGCAGCGTCTCACGATGATCGAGCAGCCGTACACGCCGCGCGATCTCCCTGCCCACGCCCGACTGCAGCGACGGATCAGCACGCCCGTCTGTCTCGACGAGTCCGTCGTCGAACTGGCGGATCTGCGAACGATGATCGAGCTGGATGCCGGTCGCGTGCTGAACATCAAGGTCTCCCGAATGGGAGGACTCCTCACCGCCCGCAGCGCCCACGATCTCGCCCGGGATGCCGGTATCCCGGTATGGTGCGGCGGCATGCACGAGTTCGGCGTCGGGCGAGCCGCGAACGTCGCGATCTCATCGCTGTCGAACTTCACGCTGCCGTCGGACGTGTCCGGTTCCGACAAGTACTACGAGCGGGATGTGATCGTGCCGCCGGTGGTCGCGGAGAACGGCGTCGTCCAGGTGCCCGAAGGGCCAGGCATCGGGTACGAGATCGACCTCGACTGGGTTGAGCACAACGCCGTTCGTACCGCCGAAGTCACCGTCTGAGATCATCGAGGAGGACCATGAAACCGCTCGTTCTGTACCGCGTCGATCTCCGTACGGCTGATCCGGCCTCCGCACTGAGGAGGATCGACCCGGCGAGTCCTCTCCTGACCGGCACCGACCTCGCGGCCACCCGGGGAGACGGGGTCTTCGAGACGGTCGTCGTGGTCGACGGCGTCCCTCAGGCCGTCGAGGCCCATCTGGATCGCTTCGAACGATCCGCGAGCCTGCTCGAGCTTCCTTCGCCGGATCGCTCGCTGTGGCGCACGGCCGTCGAGACGGTCGCCGCTGAGATGGATGTACCGCGCGGAGCGGTCAAGTACATCCTGTCCCGCGGCGACGAGGTGACGGGAGAGCCGACGGGATGGGCGCTCGGATTCGCACCGACGCATCACCGCTCAGCGACTCCGCCCGAGCTGGACGTCGTGCTGCTCGATCGCGGCTACCGCTCGGATGTCGCCACGACGGCGCCGTGGTTGCTGCAGGGCGCGAAGACCCTCTCCTATGCGGTGAACATGGCTGCGCTCCGCGAAGCACACCGTCGCGGGGCGAACGACGTGATCTTCGTGTCCAGCGACGGATACATCCTCGAGGGGCCGAACTCCACGGTGATCGCCAGGATCGACGGTGAATACGTCACGCCGCCGGTGGAGTTCGGCATCCTGCCAGGGACCACGCAGTCCGACGCGTTCGATGCGTTGACAGACGGCGGCGATCGCGTTGCGGTGCGCGGCCTCACGGTCTCCGATCTCTCGGGTGCCGACGCGCTCTGGCTGTGCTCGAGCACTCGCGGCGCAGCGCCGGTGCGATCACTCGACGGGGTCGCCCAGCAGGTCGATCGGGCGATCACACAGCGCATCTCCGACTTCCTGAACGCACGAAAGGCCTGACAGATGATTCCGGTGATCGACGGACACAACGACCTGGCCTGGGCGCGCAGACGGCGCCACGCTCTGTCCACGCAGCAGCTGCATGAACTCGTCGCGGAGGCGCACACCGACATCCCCCGACTCCAAGCAGGGGGCGTCGGCGGTCAGTTCTGGTCGGTATGGGTCGACTCCTCACTCGAGGGCGCGGCGCAGGTGACCGCGACCCTCGAGCAGATCGACTTCGTGCACCGACTGGTGCAGGACTATCCGGAGGTCTTCGCCTTCACCCGCACCTCGCACGAGGCGCGTATCGCCATCAGGCAGGGGCGCATAGCGTCACTGATCGGAGTCGAAGGCGGCGCACAGATCGACAACTCCCTCGGCGTTCTGAGGCAGTATGCGCGGCTCGGCGCCCGCTACATGACACTCACCTGGAACCACACGACCGACTGGGCTGACGCCGCCACGGATGCTCCGCACCACGGCGGCCTCAGCGAGTTCGGTCGCGACGTCGTGAGGGAGATGAATCGGATCGGGATGCTCGTCGACCTCGCGCACGTCGCGCCGTCGACGATGCGGGATGCGATCGCCACCAGCATCCGTCCGGTGATGGTGAGCCACTCGGGTGCCGCGGCGCTCTGCGACCACCCGCGCAACGTCCCTGACGATGTGCTCGCCGCGATCGGAGCAGGCGGCGGGATAGTGATGGTCGCGTTCGTCCCGACGTTCCTCAGCCAACAACGCCGCGACTGGCACGTCGCCGGCGAGGTCGGCACACCGCCCGAGGTGACGATCGCCCATGTCGCCGACCACATCGAACACGTGCGAGCCGTCGCTGGAGTGCACGCGGTCGGCATCGGCGCGGACTATGACGGCACGGATGCCATGCCCACCGGCCTTGAGGACGTATCGGGGTATCAGCGGCTGCTCGACGAGCTGCGACGCAGGGGATGGAGCGAAGACGAGCTGCAGGCGCTGGCGTTTCGCAATGCGCTACGAGTGCTGGAGGCCTCGGATGCCGACCACCTCGCCTTCCTTTCCGGACGCCAGGATCGTCCCCGGGTGCTCATCGTCGTGAACGCCGACGGTTCGGGACCCCGGCGTCTGCTGAGCTGGCTCGATGCCGCAGGCGTCCGAGCGGATGTACGCCATGGCGCACATGGTCTTCCGGAGAACCTGGAGTCCTACGACGGCCTGGTGATGCTCGGCGGCGGCATGATGCCCGATGACATCGAGAAGGGACCCTGGCTTCCGGACGAGCGACGACTCGCGTCCGAAGCGATCGAACGGGACCTGCCCACGCTCGGCATCTGCCTCGGTGGACAGCTGCTCGCCCAGATCGCGGGCGGCGAAGTGCGTGAGTCGTACGGGGTGAAGGAGCGCGGTTCCACGGTGATCACGACGACCTCTGATGGGCGGGATGACGCGGTGATGTCGGGGCTCGGCAGCGCAACCCCGCTGATCGAGAACCACCAGGACCAGATCACGGTGCTGCCGCCCGACGCCGTTCTGCTCGCATCGAGTGAAGGGGTCGCCATCCAGGCGTTCCGCATCGGCGCTCACGTCCGCGGAGTGCAGTTCCATCCCGAGGTCTCAGCCGATGACCTGCTGTGGTGGAGCGAACCGACCGATCCCGCACCTGGCGATCGCCCTGTCGCAGACCTCGTCGCCGAGGCCCTTCGCGTCGATGAGCAGAACACTGCCGCGTGCCAGGCATTGGTGCGTGGCTTCGCGCAGGAGGTGCGTGAGGCCGCGGGGATCCGGGCGTGAGCGTCACGCCGACTCCGTCGATCACGGCTGCGCTCGACCAGGCCACGGCAGCCGCGATACTGCAGGGGGCGATCGCCGAGACAAGACATCTCGCCCCCGCCACCGCCGCCGCCATCACACGCGACGGCGAGCTCGTCGCCGTCGATGTGCAGGGGATGCCGCGAGGAGACGGGACCAGCACATCACGGGGAACGGTGTTCCGTATCGCGTCGATGACGAAGAGCTTCCTCGCCGCCACCGCTCTCGCGCTTCGCGACGACGGACTGCTCGATCTGCACGCCCAGGCGGCGCAGTACGTTCCCGGTCTCGCCGCCGCGACCTTTCGCGGGCGGCCGGCATCGATGACCCTCTCGTCGCTGCTGTCCAACCGGGCGGGGCTCACCGAGGACAATGCGTGGGGGGATGAGATGCTCGGCGAACCGCGAGAGTCGATCGCGGAGTTGGTCGACTCCGGCCTGCAACTCGCTGCGCTCCCGGACACCGAATACCACTACTCGAACCTCGGAATATCGATGATCGGCCGAGCCATCGAAGCCGTCACCGGCCTGCCCGTCGAGGTCGTGATGCAGGAACGCATCATCGACCCGCTCGGCCTGTCGAACACGAGACCAGCGGCATCGCTGTATCCGCGCGGTACCGATCTCGCCCTGGGCTTTCGCACCTTCGACGACGGGACGACCTTCGTCGAAGAGCCGTACGTGGGTTCGGGTGCGCTCGCCTGCATCGGCAGCCTCTTCTCGACGCTCGACGACATCGCGCGATGGATGCACTTCCTCGGCACGGCGTTCGATGACGCTCCTATCGCCGAGGATGTCCTCTGCGCAGCTTCCCGAAGAGAGCTGCAGGCGGCGAGATCCATGATCCCGATCACCGGTGGACGCTTCGACCCTGACCTCGTCGACGGCGCAGGCTACGGCTACGGAGTCGCCATCGAGCACGACAGGCGGTTCGGCAGGATCGTCCAGCATGCGGGCGGCCTTCCCGGCTTCTCCTCACATATGCGGTGGCATCCCACCACAGGGATCGGCGCCGTCGTGTTCGGCAACTCCGACGCATTCGACGCCGCTCCGGTCGCGGCTCAGGTGCTTCGGAACGCACTCACCGCGATCGACGCGCCCGCGGCGATCGTCCGACCGTGGCCGGAAACGCTCGCCGCCGCGTCTGCCCTGGATGACCTCGTGCGCGCTCAGCGTCCGTTGTCGGATGCGGCCGAACTGCTCGCCCGCAACGTGCTCCGCGATATTCCGGAGCCTGTGCGCGCCGCGAGGCTTCGCACCGCGATCGACGAGGTCGGCGATCCGCTCCCGCAAGCAGGGTCGGTCCTTCAGCGCATCCTCACCGCGAAGGATGCGGCGTCGCTGCGCTGGAGGATCCCCTGTGAACGCGGCGCACTGATCTGCGATGTGCATCTGATGGGGCTGCACCGGCCGCTCGTGCAGTCGTTCTCGGTGCGCGTCGGCGACCGGGACATCCCCCGCGGCGCGGCCTCTGACATCACCGCGCACCACCTCGTCGAACTCCCCTGAACTCGGAGACGAACCCACCCCTCGATACTCTCGAAGCATGTTCCGGAGATCCCTTCCCCGATACCTCGCTCTGCTCGTGGCCGCCGTCGCGCTGATGCTCACCGCATCCGGCGCCGTGGCATCCGCCGCCGAACCGCAGGCGGGCGTCGATGATTTCGACTTCTCCTCATGGGACGCGACGTACGAGGTCGGCATGGATGCGGACGGGCGCGCGACGATGCATGTGGTGGAGACCCGGATCGCCGAGTTCCCCGCGTACGACCAGAACCGGGGCATCGTCGCGGGCTATCCGGACAGTTATCAAGGAGCAGGACTCGACACCTCGATCATCTCGGTGAGTGACGAGAACGGAGACGACGTCCCCTATGAGATCGAGAAGGACGACGGCATCATCTACGTCCTCACGGGCGACGATGACTACGTGCACGGCTCGACGACATACGTCATCGAGTACGAGATGCGCGACGTAATCCTCGCCGCCGAGGGCACGAACGTCGATGAGTTCTATTGGGATCTGCTGCCGCTGGACAGCACCCAGGACATCCGCCGATTCCGCGCAGACGTCGTCTTCGACGACGCGCTGGCCGCGCAGCTCACCGGCGACTCGGCCTGCTACCAGGGCCCGCAGGGCTCGACGGACACCTGTGACCTCAGCGAGGACGCCGGCACGTTCTCCGTCAGTGCGAACGACTTGACCGCGGGCGAGGGTGTGTCTGTGGCGATCGCACTGGAGCCCGGCACGGTCACCCAGCCATCGGCACGCAGACCCAATGCCGCCACCGACGTGCTGCCCTACGCGGTCGGCGGCGGCGCCGTACTGCTCTCACTCGGCGGCTGGTTCGCCACCAGTGCCATGATCCGCTCACGCCGCCGAGGCACCGGCATCGTGGTGGCGCAATACGACGTGCCGGACTCGATGCCACCTCTCCTCGCGAGCGCCGTCGTGCCGAAGACGAAGAACTCGCTCACCGCGCAGATCGTGCATCTCGCCGTCCGCGGGCTCATACGACTCGAAGACGTCCCCGAGGACGGCGAGAAGAAGATGCGACGCCCACGCCTGCGCCGACTCGACGGGCCGATCCCCGATCCGCTGGACGAGCGGGCCCTCAAAGCGCTGTTCAACAGCACCGAGACGGGCATCGTCATGAAGATGCCGAAGAACAGCGCGGCGTTCTCGAAGCGCATGGTGGCGCTCCTCAAGGCCGGCCCGAAGGCGGCGGAAGAACGAGGACTGACCACGAAGGCCCGCAGCCGAACGGCGCAGATCGTCCAGATCATCTCTCTGGTCGTCCTCGCGGGAATGATCGGCCTGTTGTGCTGGGGGCTCTTCACCGGCAGGTCATCCGCCGGCCCGGTGTTCCTTGCAACGTTGGCCTGCACCATCGTCGTGGTCATCTCGAGCGTGGTGGCGTTCAAGCCGCACACAGTGCTCACACCGGAGGGCGCGCTCCAGCTCGAGTATCTGGAGGGCGTGCGCGAGTTCATCCGCGTCGCGGAGGCCGACCGGCTGCGAATGCTGCAGTCGTACTCGGGCGCAGAGCGTCGCGGTGACGGCACGGTCGACGTCATCCACGTGTACGAGAGGCTGCTGCCGTATGCGATCCTGTTCGGGCAGGAACGCGAATGGGGTGAAGTGCTCGAGGTCAGCTATGCGAGTGAGCAGCGCTCACCCGGCTGGATCGACGGCTCAGCGGTCGGCCTGACGATGCGGATGACCGCGTTCTCCGCCGCGACGCGTGCTTCTTCGACCTACACCGCGCCGAGCACAGGCAGCTCGTCGAGCTTCGGCGGATCATCGGGCGGCGGGTTCTCCGGTGGTGGCGGAGGCGGCGGATTCTCTGGAGGCCGCTGACGCGTGAGGCTGAATCTACCTCTGGAAAACCCAGACCATCTGGCGTGTCGTCGGCGCGGCGCACCGCGACCCGCTGAAGACACGCCAGATCGTCCCGGTTTCCCCAGGCGAGTGCCCGCCCCGGGGCGGCACGGCTCGTCAGATGATGGGCGGATCGGATGCTTCGCGCAGAGCCCGCTCGACGGTCGACTGCACGAGCGCCGAGAGGTAGCCGCCCGGGTTCTCCACGCCGATGCCGCGGAGCAGCGACGTCGACTGTCCGATGATCGCCCGGGAGAACTCGGATGCCGTCGCGATCGCCTCCGCGTACGAAGCACGGTCCTCCTCGCCGATGACGATCGGCTCGCACCCGAGCTCGACAGCCAGGGCCTGCGCGATCGGCAGCACCGGCGCGGGGGCGGTGACGGCGGCGAAGCCTGCCTGCAGCTGGCGCAGATCGATCGAGGTCCCGGTGAATGAGATCGCCGGGTGCACCGCCAGCGGGATGGCTCCTGCACGCTGCGCGGGCTCCAGCACACCTATGCCGTAGGCGGGATCCGTGTGCAGCACGAGCTGGCCCGGCTGCCAGGCGCCCAGTTCCGACAGCCCGCTGATGAGCCCTGGTAGCTCATCGTGTGGCACTGCGACGATCACCAGCTCGCTGCGACGCAGCACCTCCTCGGCATCGAGCACCGGCACGTCGGGCAGCACACCGGCGACACGGTCGTCGTCGGAGCCGCTCGTGATGCCAGTGATCGCGTGTCCCGCACCCGCGAGCGCAGCACCGATCACCGGTCCGACGCGTCCGGCGCCGATGATGCCGACCCCGAGTCGTCCGGCACGCTTCATGCAGATCTCTCGGGCTCGGCGTCCTCAGCCCAGCGGTGACTGTGATCGCGACTCACGGCTGCCGCTGCGCGTCGTGAGATGTCATCCACGGCGCCGGTCAGCACCGTGGACTCGATTCCGACGACATCGCCGAGAACAGGACCGGCGACGCTGTGCACCTTGAGCGCGGCGACGTGCTGCACTCGATCGACCGGCCCCTGTCCCGCCGAGACGCCCTGCATGCGGGCGAGCGGGAACACGGCGAGCTTGCGCCAGACGTTGCCGCGTCGCATGATCACACCGAACTCGGTGACCACGAAGCCGTGACGCTTCCATGAGAGTGGGCGACGCCACCATCCTCTCTTCTGAAGGACGCTGTACGGGTCGCCCTGCCGGGGTCCGAAGATGCCGTGCTCCCAGACGAGCGGGAGGTCTTCAGCGGGCATATCGGGCAGGATCAGCCCGAGCACGCGTTCGACGTCTTCACTCTTACCCACCGGCAGCACGATGTTGAACTGCTGCGCCGAACTCGATTGCTGCTGCGCGACGCTCTTGCCGCTCATCCGGTTGATCTTGATGGACCACCATCCGAACGGTCGCCAGAGGAACGACTGGCTGACCTCGACTGCGAAGATGCGGCCCGGGGGGATCGTCTCGGTGACAGTGGTGAACAGTCCGTACGTGATGCGCACGCCATCCGATGTCGGGGCGATCGAATAGCGCAGCGACTTGGATATCTGCGCCCAGGTGATGGCGACCGCCGCGATGAGGAAAGGAATACCCGTGCCGAGGACTACCGCGAGCACTCCGAAGCCGGCATCGGGGTCGCCGTCCGCGAGGATCGCGGGGACCGTGAACGCGAGCGTCACGGCGAAGATCACCAGGAAGAAACCGAGCCAGAGCACGCCTGCGAGCAGCTGCGACCCGACAAGTCGTCCGGTCGGGATCTTGACGACGCTCTCCGGTGCGACATCGTTGAGATCCACTCCACCGATGAGCTCGTTCACTCCGCCGTTCATCGATCCGACGAGCTGCGACCGCACCGTGGCGGCCGTCATTCTCGTCTGCGGCGAATCGCCGTGCTGCCGTGCTTCACGCGCCGCGCGAGCGCCCGAGGCGAGGCGGAGGATGTCCGCCCGCACCGTCTCGGCCTTGGTCGTCGAGAGATACTCCAGCGGAACGTTCGCGTCAGTGCCGGCGCCGACGACCTCCAGCTTGGCCATCCCGATCAACCGGGCGGGGAAAGGCCTCGTGAGATTGACGCCCTGCACCCGGTCGAGAGGTGCTCGCCGCTGCGAGCGGAAGATGATGCCCTTTCGCACCTCGACGTGATCGTCCGAGATGCGGAACTCCTGGAATCTCCAGACCAACCAGAACGCCGCGATCAGCACGATCAGCACGCCGAGCACGACGAGAAGCGCCACCAGGATCAGGTTGTTCGCCAAGATCCAGTCGACCGGGTCTGCCGCGGCATAGTCGACCGCATCGTCCTCGAGCTCGCCGGGCGGCGCGAAGAGGTTCACGGCCCAGTAGATGAGCCGATCGCGGAAGCTGTTCAGCACGATGCCGGCGACGATGATCAGCACCAGACCGCCCTTGAACAAGGGGGTCAGCGGGTGGAGTCGATGCCACTCCCCGTCTGCGAGTGACTCGTTGCCCGCCGGCGACGGCGGCACGGGCGGCAACGGCGTCGGCTCCGGTGACTGCGCCGCGTACGGGTCAGGGGGCTGAGGAGTGCTCACAGGCCGGTCCGTCGAGTCTCGGCGACGTCGATGAGGGTGTCGCGCAGTGCTTCGGCGGCCGCCTGCGTGAGCCCGGGGATCTGCACCCCCGTCGTGGCGGCGGCGGTGACCATCTTGAGCTGGGAGACGCCGAAGGCGCGATCCAACGGTCCATGTGTGATGTCGACGAGTTGCATGCGGCCGTACGGCACGGCGATGATCCGCTGCCAGAGAATGCCCTTGCGGAACACGATGTCGTCAGCGCGCAGCATGAAGCCGATCGCCTTCGCCTGCCGCGGAAGGATCACCAGCGTGATGAGGATCATGACCGTGATGATGCCGGCGGGGATCCAGATCCAGTGCTGGTCGAGAGCCAGTCCGACGATCAGGGCGGCGATCACCACCAGTGCCAAGAAGATGCCGTTCTGCAGGAACTGCGAGACGACGTAGCGCGGCGAGATCTGATGCCATCTGCCGTCGAGGTCGATGCGTCCTGCGCCGCGCGGCTCGCGGAGCTTGTCGTAGGTGCCCTCATCGAGCACGGGCGGCGCGGTGACGGGAGAAGCCGGCGAGGCCTCCGCCGCCGCGGCGGCGGCGGAGGGCGCAGCAGGTGCTGCCGGCGCGGGCGATGCTGCGGGAGGCGGCACCGGCGACGCAGCGGGCGCCGGCATCTGCGGTTCCGACGCAGGCACCGGTGGCGCCGGAGGGGCCGGCGGGATGTTCGGCACCTGGGAGGGCGGTGTCGGCTCAGTGCCCGGCGTCGGCTCCGGTGGAGGGGTCGTCTGGCTGTCGGTCATCAGGATCCTTCGGCAGTGTGCAGAACTGTTCGGCCACGAGCGCGGCGACCACGAGGACGATTGAACTCGCCATGAGCGCGGCCATCGCCACAATCGACCCTACCTGTGGTTCAACGGGACGCGACAGGAGGAAGACCAGGAGGCCCCCTCCGAACCCGGTCATGATCGCCCCGAGCAGGCTCGAAGCCCGGGCGAGGGTCGCAGCACGCAGCGCACGGAAGGGATCGATGCGACCGGCAGACCTGCCTCGAACGCTCCGCCGAACAGGCCACGCGACGGCGAGAACAGCGACGGCGAGCAGCAGCAGGAGCACGGGCAAGAACCCCGACGGAGCGAATGTCGCGCGCCCGGACACCGTCAGCAGATGATCGATCAGATAGCTCACTCCCCCGCCGATCAAGGCGAGGAGGATGAGAATCGGGGCTGAAGTGCGCTTCATCCGCGCCCCGAGTCGTCGCGCGAGCTGTCAACCGCGGCATCCGCGCGGAGAGCCACTGCGAGATCGGCTATCCGGCCGCGCCCCGGGATCTCGCCGTCAGGGTCGAGGCTGAGCCATGGGTCGAGGACGAACAGCCGCTCTGCAGCGCGCGGATGCGGCAGAAGCAGCCGCGGGTCATCCGAGACGACGTCGCCATAGGTGATCAGATCGAGATCGAGAGTTCGATCGCCCCAGCGTTCGCGGCGCTCACGACCGTGCTCCTCCTCGATCGCATGCAGCATGCCCAGCAGCACCTGCGGAGCGAGACGTGTCGAGACGATCGCGACCGCGTTGACATACCCCGGCGCATCAGGATCGGGACCGTCGAGGCGCACAGCCACCGTCTCGTACAGCTCGGAGAGCCGTACGTCATCCACGAGCGGGAGCCGTTCGATCCGCTCCACGGCGCGTCGGATCGTCTCACGACGCTCGCCGAGATTCGCTCCGAGCGCGATGACGGCGTTCGCCGTGTCACGGCCGGGACGCGGGTCCGGCTGTGCGGGCGGCGGCTTGCGGATCATCGGGATGCATCCTTCCGTGAACGACGGATAGTGACCGACACATCGGAGAACGTCAGCGGAATGGGCGCGTGGGGCTTGTGCACCGTGACGTCGACGTCGTTCACTCGCGCGTCCACGAGAACGACATCGGCGATGCGCTGAGCGAGAGTCTCGATCAGGTCGACCGGCTCGCCTGCGACCACCGCGGCCACTTTCTCAGCGAGCTCGCCGTAGTGGACCGTGTCGGCCACGTCGTCGGATGCCGCGGCATCCGCCAGATCGAGACGCAGGCGCAGGTCGATCACGAACTCCTGGCCGTTCTCGCGTTCGTGCTCGAACACGCCGTGGCGGCCGAACACGGTGAGCCCGGTGAGCGTGATCTCGTCCGTGGTCTGCATGCTCATCCCTCCCAGGCGTGCGCGATCGCGAGGGCGTCGCGCGTCGCGACGACGTCATGCACGCGCACAGCCCACACTCCGTAGCGAACCGCGAGCGCGCTCGTCACGGCCGTGGCGAGATCTCGCCGATGCTCATCGACTTCTCCGGCTCCGTCGAGCGATTCTGTCAGGAATCTCTTGCGCGATGTGCCGATCAGCACGCGGTGGCCGAGAGCGGTGATGTCGTCGAGGCCGCGCAGCACTTCCCAGTTCTGCCCGCCGGACTTGGCGAAGCCGATTCCGGGGTCGACGATCAGTCGGGCAGGAGCGATGCCGGCGGCAGCCGCTTCACCGACGCGATCCCGCAACTCGCCGGCCACGTCTCGCGAGACCCGGCGATACTGCGCGCGCGCGTACATGTCGTCTGATGGTCCTCGCCAGTGCCCGATCGCGAAGTCGGCAGAGGAGTCGGCGACGGCGCTGAGCATGTCGGGGTCGGCGAGGCCACCGGACACGTCGTTCACGATGCGTGCGCCGGCGTGCACGGCAGCGGCAGCGGTCGATGCGTTGAGCGTGTCGACACTCACCGGGATGCCGCGGGCAGAAAGCTCCTGGATGACCGGGAGTACGCGCTGCTGCTCCACCTCCGGATCGACGCGTTCGGCACCGGGCCGGGTGGATTCGCCACCGACGTCGAGCACGCTCGCACCGGCATCGCGCAATGCCAGACCCTGAGCGATCGCGTGCTCGGGATCTATGTAGCGGCCGCCGTCGCTGAACGAGTCCGGCGTGACGTTGACGATGCCCCAGATGCCGGTCATCGCTCTTCCCGGCCGGCACCCGTACCGGACGTCGATCCCGCACCGATCAGCGCGATGATCTCCTGCCGTGCGACGGGCTCGGTGTATTCGCCGCGTGCGGCGATCGTCAGCGTGGATGACTCGCTCTGGCGGCCACCGCGCATCGTGACGCAGCCGTGGGTCGCGTCGAGCACGACCAGCACGCCTCGCGTGTCGAGGTGCTCCGCGATGGTGTCGGCGATCTGCTCGCCGAGGCGCTCCTGCACCTGGGGTCGGGCCGCGAGGATGTCGACCACGCGCACCAGCGCACCGAGCCCGACGACCTGCTCGCCTGGCAGGTACGCGATGTGCGCGTGCCCGGCGAACGGCAGCAGATGATGCTCGCAGACCGAGCGGAAACGGATGTCGCGCAGCAGCACCGCACCGGACGGCAAGGTCTCCGGTGCGGGCCCCCGCGTCACGCTGATCGTCCGGGCGAGAGGTGCCGCGGCATCCTCACCCACACCGGCGAAGAACTCGGCGTACAGCTCGGCCATCCGCGCCGGTGTCTGCCGGAGACCAGGACGCTCGGGGTCTTCGCCGATCGCCTCGAGGAGCTCGCGGGTCAGCCGCTCGACACGCGCCCCGTCGACGGCCACGATCAGGCCGTCGCCGGCCGGGCCTGCCCGGATGCGGGCGCGCTGCCGGTCGCGCCGCGGGATGCCGTGGCATCCGCCGACCCGTCCACCGAGGCCGCGGCATCTACCGGGATGACGCGCGTGGGCACATCGATCGGCGGACGATCCGACACCGGGCGCTCGTTGCTCGAAAGCCAGAGGGGCCGTTCGGGAAGCTTGCGGATCTCGGTGAAGATCTCGGCGATCTGGTTGTGATCGAGCGTCTCCTGCTCGAGCAGCGCGAGCGCGAGACGATCGAGGATGTCGCGGTTGTCGCTGATCACCTTGTACGCCTCATCGTGCGCCTGCTCGATGAGCGCACGTACCTCTGTGTCGACGCGCTCGGCGATCGACTCGGAGTACTCGCGACCGCGCCCCATGTCGCGGCCGGCGAACGGCTCGCCGCCCTCGCTGCCGAGCTTGACAGGACCGAGGTCGGTCGTCATGCCGTACTCGATGACCATCTTGCGCGCGATGCTGGTCGCCTTCTCGATGTCGTTCGAGGCGCCGGTGGTCGGGTCGTGGAAGACGAGCTCTTCGGCCACGCGGCCGCCCATGGCGTAGGTCAGCTGATCCTGCAGCTCGTTGCGGGTGACGGAGTACTTGTCATCCAGCGGCATCACCATCGTGTAGCCGAGAGCCTTGCCTCGGGGCAGGATCGTGATCTTGGTCACGGGATCGGTGTAGTTCATCGCCGCCGCGGCGAGGGCGTGGCCGCCCTCGTGGTAGGCCGTGATGAGCTTCTCGCGATCCTTCATCACGCGGGTGCGCCGCTGGGGGCCCGCGATGACGCGGTCGATCGCCTCATCGAGGGCGCGGTTGTCGACCAGCTGCGCGTTCGAGCGTGCCGTGAGCAGAGCCGCCTCATTGAGGACGTTCGCGAGGTCGGCACCGGTGAAGCCGGGAGTCTTACGGGCGACGACTTCGAGGTCGACACTCTTGGCGAGCGGCTTGCCCTTGGCGTGCACCTGCAGGATGTGCAGGCGGCCCTTGAGGTCGGGGGCGTCCACGCCGATCTGGCGGTCGAAGCGACCGGGGCGCAGCAGCGCGGGATCGAGGATGTCCGGGCGGTTGGTCGCCGCGATCACGATGACGTTCGCGTTCGGATCGAAGCCGTCCATCTCGACGAGCATCTGGTTCAGCGTCTGCTCGCGCTCATCGTTGCCGCCGCCCATGCCGGCACCGCGGTGGCGGCCGACGGCGTCGATCTCGTCGATGAAGATGATGGCAGGGGCGTTCTCCTTGGCCTGGTTGAACAGGTCGCGCACCCGAGAGGCACCGACACCGACGAACATCTCGACGAAGTCAGACCCGGAGATCGAGTAGAACGGGGCGCCGGCCTCGCCGGCGACCGCGCGGGCGAGGAGGGTCTTGCCGGTTCCTGGAGGGCCGTACAGCAGCACGCCCTTCGGGATGCGGGCGCCGATCGCCTGGAACTTCGCGGGGTTCTGGAGAAAGTCTTTGATCTCCTCGAGTTCCTCGATGGCCTCGTCCGCACCGGCGACATCGGCGAAGGTGACCGTCGGTGTCTCCTTGTTGGCGAGCTTGGCCTTCGACTTGCCGAACTGCATGACCTTGCCGCCGCCGCCCTGCATCGAGGAGAGCAGCCACCAGAACAGCAGGCCGAGCAGCACGAGGGGCAGCAGAAGGGAGAGGAATCCGTCGAACCAGGTGGCGCGAGGAACGACGTCGTTGAAGCCGTCCTTCGGGTCTGCCGTGGTGACCGCCTCGACGACCTCTTCGGCGCGGGCGTTCACATAGTAGAACTGCACCGTCTTGGAGTCTTCGAACGCCTTCGACAGCGTCATGTCGACACGCTGATCGCCGTCCGTGTTCGTCACCTCGGCGACCGTGTCACCCGCGAGCAGGTCGAGACCCTGCTGGGTGGTGATCGTCTTGGGGGCGCCGAGGTTCGAGATCAGCAGGAACCCGCCGAACAGCAAAACACCGATCAGCGCCACATAAACCAGTGGATTCCGGGTGATCTTCTTCACGTCCATGATGCGTTCAGCGTATCGCGCCGTACTTTACGGTCCGCTGGGATTCGCCCACGGCGTACCCCTTGACCGTTGAGCCTGTCGAAGCGTGAGAGCAGGCGGATCAGGAATACACGTGCGGGGCGAGCACGGCGACATCGCGCAGGTTGCGGTAGCGCTCATCGAAGTCGAGACCGTAACCGACGACGAATTCGGTCGGGATGTCGAAGCCGACGTACTTGCAGTCGATCTCGACCTTCGCAGCATCCGGCTTGCGGAGCAGCGCGAGCACCTCGATCGACGCGGGGCCGCGGGACTCGAAGTTCTCCAGCAGCCAGCTCAGCGTCAGGCCGGAATCGATGATGTCCTCGACGATCAGCACGTGCTTTCCGTGCAGGTCGGTGTCGAGGTCTTTGCGGATCTGCACCACGCCGCTGGATTTGGTGCTGGAGCCGTAGCTGGAGACGGCCATCCAGTCCATCGGGGCGTGGAACGGCAGTTCCCGGGCGAAGTCGGCCATCACCATGATGGCGCCCTTCAGCACGCCGACGAGCAGTAGATCCTTGCCCGCGTAGTCCTTCGCGACCTGAGCGGCGAGCTCGGTGAGCTTGGCTTTGATCTCCTCCTCTGTGACGAGGATGTCGGAAAGGTCTTCCTGGATCTCAGCGGCGCGCATGCATCGATTTTAGTGACACGATCCTGTGCGCGCGCACTACTGTGAGCGGTGAGGCGCGCGGACGCCCGCCGAAGGAAGGAATCTCATGGCTCTTGACGACATCCTCAAGCAGGTGCCGATCGATGACATCGCGGCGAAACTCAACGTCTCACCGGACGTCGCGAAGTCTGCGGTCGAGCAGGGTGGGGCAGTACTGCTCGGCGGACTGGCCAAGAACGCCTCGAGCGAAGAGGGCTCTGCGGCGATCCAGAACGCGCTGAAGAAGCATGAGGGCAAGACCGGCGTCTCCACGGTGGATGAGGTAGATCAGGCCGACGGCGACAAGATCGTCACGCACGTGCTCGGCGATCAGAAGCAGGAAGTCACGTCGAAGCTGAACGCGTCGGAGAAGACGGCAGGCATCGACTTCGGCAAGCTCCTCCCGATCCTCGCCCCGATCATCATGGGCCTGATCGCGAACAAGAACAAGGAGAAGTCGACGACCGCGGACGGCACGGACACCGGTGGCGGAATCGGCGACCTCATCGGCGGATTGATCGGCGGCGGCGACCAGGGCGGATCCGGTGGCGGTCTCGGCGATCTGCTCGGCGGGATCCTCGGTGGCGGATCGTCCTCAGGAGGCTCCGGCGGAGGCATCGACCTCGGCGGCATCATCGGCAGCATCTTCGGCGGCAAGAAGTAGCCGCCCCTTCGATACTCCTTCAGGTGCGCGCCGTGAAGACGATCTGCCCGCCCTGTCTCGCTGCCGAGCAGCCGGGCAGATCGATCGGCCCCTGCCCCGACCAGTCGGTGACGAGGCGTGCGACCTCCGTCGTCTGAGTGCGCGTGAGGCTCGCGCCGAACTCGCTGTGCGCGACGAGACGGATGATGCGGTTGCGCAGCGCCGCGGGATTCGCGGCGAGGGCTCGGACGCTGACGGAGATCCCGGCTTCGGCGTGCTCGACGATGTCCTCGATCGTCTCGCCGATCATCTCGTCGAACGCCTCAGTGTCTTCCCGAAGCTGCGCTGCCGTGCGCGCGAGCGCCTCGGCGATGCCGGGGCCGAGTTCCTTCTCCAGCACCGGAAGCACGCGTTCGCGCACTCGGACCCTCGCGAAGCGATCGTCGAGATTGTGCGGATCGTGCCAGGGCTCGAGATCGGATGCTGCGCAGAACTCTCGCGTCGTCTCCCGCCGCACGCCGAGCATCGGGCGAAGCCAGATCAGCCCGTCGTCGTCGGCACGGCTCGGGGCCATGCCCTGCAGACTCGCAGCGCCGGCGCCGCGAGCAAGTCCCAGCAGCACCGTCTCCGCCTGATCGTCGAGCGTGTGGCCGAGAAGAACTGCGGTGGCGTGCTCCTCCGCGGCGATCCGGCGAAGCGCTGTATACCGGGCGGCGCGCGCCGCCGCCTCCGGACCGTCCGCATCACCGCGCACTTGCACGCGTTCGACTGACGCGCGGATGCCGAGCGCAGCAGCCTTCGCGGCGGCCACGGCCGCAGCATCCGCTGACCCTTCCTGCAGCCTGTGATCGATCGTCGCGCTCACCACCCGCATCCGCCGTGCGCGCGCCTCGAAAGCGGTCGCCGCGGCCAGAGCCAGAGAGTCCGCGCCTCCGGAGAGCGCGACAACGAGAGTCGCCCCTTCAGGCAGATCAACGAGCGCGGTGCGCACAGCGAGGCGGATCTCGGCGATGGCGGGTGACAGTGAAGGCACACGACAACGGTACGGCACGCAAAACACCTGCCCGCGGCACCCGACTCCGCTCTAGTCTGAGCTTGTGACCGAGCAGACCACGTTCGCTCCCGAGCGCTTGAAGGCGTTCGTCGATGCCGTCGTGGCGATCGCGATGACGCTGCTGATCCTGCCTCTTCTCGAATCGGTGTCAGAAGCCGCAAGAGAGGGAACCTCCACCGGTGCGTTCCTCATCGAGCACCGCGGCCAGATCATCAGCTTCATCCTCAGCTTCGTTCTGATCGCCCTGTTCTGGATGGAACATCATCGACAGTACGAGCGGGTCATTCGCGTCACCTCGCCGCTGCTGTTCATCAATGTCGCGTGGATGCTCACGATCGTGTGGCTGCCGGTGCCGACGGCGATGCTCGGTCAGATGGACACCGACCCGTTGCAAGCTCTGCTGTACATAGGCACGCTGATCCTGACCCAGGTGACGACGCTTGCGGGCAAGCTGTACCTGATGGGGCATCCGACACTCATCGAACTCAGCGCCGAGAAGCTCCGAAGCGGAGCGATCGGAGACGTCGCGGCGATCATCCTGTTCTGCGTCGCGTTGCCGATCGCCGCGTGGGTGCACGTCGTCGGCTACTTCGCTCTTCTGCTCCTCGTGTTCTCGGGTCCGCTGGAGAAACTGCTCGATCGAGTGCGCAGGTAGGCTGGTTCCCGGCATCCAACCGTCTTTTCTGAGGAGCACACGCATGGGCGCACACGACGCCGTCATCGAGATCCCGCGCGGCAGCCGCGTGAAGTACGAGGTCGACCACGAGACCGGGCGAGTCCACCTCGACCGCGTGCTCTACACGACCTTCGGCTACCCGGCCGACTACGGCTACTTCGACAACACTCTGGGCGAGGACGGCGATCCCCTGGATGTGCTCGTGCTGCTCGACCAGGCACTCTTCCCCGGTGTCGTCGTCGAGGTTCGCCCCGTCGCGGTCCTGAAGATGAGCGATGAGGCCGGTGGTGACGACAAGCTCGTCGCCGTGCTGTCGAAGGATCCGCGCTGGGCGCACATCCAGGACATCGGTGACCTCGCCGAGTACACGAAGAAGGAGATCGAGCACTTCTTCGAGCACTACAAGGACCTCGAGCCCAACAAGTGGGTCAAGGTCGACGCGTGGGGCGACGCCGCGGAGGCGCAGCGCATCCTCGATGAGGCGATCGTCCGGTTCGGCGAGAACGGTCACTGAGCCGCTCCCCTTCCACGAAGAAGCCCTCGGATCCGCATCTGCGGCCGAGGGCTTTTTCGTGCGTGCGGATCTCAGACCGAGATGCCCCGCGCCGCCATGAAGTTGATGGGGTTCGTGTACCCGCCGTTGATGTAGACCTCGTAGTGGAGGTGGCATCCGTACGAGCCGCCGGTGTTGCCGGAGTAGCCGATGACCTGGCCCGCGTTCACCCACTGGCCGTGGCGAACCGAGATCTGGCTGAGGTGGCCGTATCCGCTGCCGATGCCCCCGCCGTGCTGAATGCGGACGTAGTTGCCGTAGCCCCAGGTCCAACCGCCGTTGAGGCCGGCGTAGTCCACCGTGCCCGAGTGCGCCGCAAAGATCGGCGCGCCGCAGCCGTTGGCGAGGTCGACGCCGTAGTGCCAACTCGAGGAGCATCCGCTGCCGTTGCACTGCTGCGAGCGCGGACCGTAGCCCGATGAGCGGTAGCCGCCGTGCGGGCGCACCCAACCACCGGTGCCGCCACCGCCGCCGCCGCCACCGCCACCGCCGCCGCCGCCACCGCTGTTGTTCTTCGCGGCTTCTTCGGCTGCTCGACGTGCGGCTTCCTCTGCCGCGCGCCGCCTGGCCTCTTCTGCCCGCTTGCGCGCGGCCTCACGGACGCGGACGCCTTCCTGGTACTCCGCGACCGTCTTCTTCGTGTTGTCCTGAAGCGCGGCCAACTGCGCTTCGAGCGTCTCAAGGTTCGCGGACTGCTCATCGAGAGCCGCCTGCGCTGCCTGAGCGGCTTCTTGCGCCGCGACCATCTTTTCTTCAGCGATCTTCTGCAGGCGGTCGCGCTCGTTCCTGGCGACGACGGCCTGGTCACTGAGCGCCTGCGCGGAGTTGTGCGCGGCGACGGCGGAGTCGTAGACCGACTGGTTGTACTGGAGGAGCTTGTCCATCGTGCCGAGGCGCGAGAGCAGGTCGTCGGCCGTCGAGGCGGAGTCGGCGAAGAAGAGTTCGAGGGCGGTGTCGTCGCCGCCGTTGCGGTAAAGCTGCGTCGCGACCTGGCCGGCCTTGCGGGCCGAGTCGTCTGCGATCTGGGACTGCTCATCCGCTTGCGCCTGCAGCGCTTCGGCTTCGGCGATCGCGGCGAAGTACTCCTGTTGGGCTTCGTAGTACTCGGCGGCGGCGGTCTCAGCGGCTGCCTGAGTCTCGGTGACCCGCTGTGCGAGCGACTTGATCAGGTTCTGGATGCGGGCCACCTCGGTGGCTTTGGCCGCTTCGCTGTTCTTCGCGCGCTGAACGTCATCCCAGCTCGGGTACGAAGCCGCGAAGGCAGCGTTGACGCCGGAGCCGATTCCGAAGGCGCTCAACGAGACGACACTGAGAGCGCCGAGCCCGAGGGCGTTGCGGCGGGTCAGTGCGCCCTTCTGCCAGAACGTGCTCCGCTCGTCGACGGTCGGCGCGCATCCGCACGAATCTCCCGCATCGCGCGCAGCGTCCATCGCCGACTGCTCGTCGTTCACACGGCCCCTTTCACAGGATTCACTCATGCCACAGTAACAACATCTTTAACATCCGCAACAGCGAATCTGGGATGCCGCGGCATGGCAGGCACACCCCATCGTCCTCCCGAAACGCCCGGGCGGAAGGATGGCGCGCCCTCGATTCGCGTTTTGGTCAAAACATCCTTTATGCTTGAGCGTCGGCAAGGAAGTCCCCCGGGACGCCCTTCGGCCCCATCGTTTAGCGGCCTAGGACGCCGCCCTTTCACGGCGGTAGCACGGGTTCGAATCCCGTTGGGGTCACTCCATCCGATATACAATTTAAAAGCATGGCCCTGTAGCGCAGTTGGTTAGCGTGCCGCCCTGTCACGGCGGAGGTCGCGGGTTCAAGTCCCGTCAGGGTCGCTCTAAGCGACGGGCCCTTTTTTCGAAGAGGGCCTTTCGTCTAGGTTGCGGCAGATCTACGATGTGCCGCATGGCTCTGTAGCTCAGTTGGTAGAGCGCACGACTGAAAATCGTGAGGTCACGGGATCGACGCCCGTCGGAGCCACAGGGGTCATCATTACAGTGATCCTAGAAACCCTCGCCTAGCTTCTACATGGCGGGGGTTTTGCTTTGCCCGGATGAGGGGTGGTTTCCGAGCCGCTCCCCTGGGCTGTTCCGGCCAGGTCTTCGAACGAGTTGGGCTACCGGCCGCTGCGTGAGCGCGGCGACACGAGACGCCCTCTCCGGGAACTTGTGCCGGTCGTCACACGTTCCAGCCACGCGACGACGCATACTCATGGATGCTGTCGACCATCCGCCCGACGAACGGGTCGTCGCCGAGCTGCGCTCGCGCAGCATCCGCCGCCGCAGCGTAGGCGATAACGATGCCGTCCGTGATCTCATGGGCGCGCGCCTCAGCCCAATCGCGGTCGAGGCCGACCCGCGCCGCCACCCTGACCAGCGAATCGAGGCTGATCCGTCCGACGCTGTACTCGCCCTCGATCGACATGGCGAGCTTCGGGTCACCGCCGTCGGCGGCGAGGTACGGTGCGTAGCTGCCGAGGTCATAGAGCGGGGCAAGCTTGGCACGATCACGCTGCAGCAGAAGCGAGTAGTTCTTCGCGTGCGCGTCGGTGCCGAGAGACGCCACCGAGAACACGAGAGCCTCGTAGAACTGTCTTGCGTTGCCTCGCCGGTCTTCGGCGTCAGGCAGGGAGTTGATGAGGCGGGCGATCGCGGCGATACCTGGTCCGCCCTCGGACTGATACTTCATATCCGGCGGCACGCTCAGCGCCTGACAGAGGTCTTCCTGATGGAGCCGATGCCAACGCCCGTCTTCGAGCCGGCGGTCGTAGCGCGTGGAAACGAACACCGCGTGACCTCGTTCGGTGGTCACCAAGAAGTCGTCAGCGACGTGAAGCCGCAACTCACGCGCCGCGGCCATCGTCATGAACTCATTGATGTGATGGTCCGGATAGGGCGCGACCGCTGGCTTCAGAATGTGCGTGGTCGGTGTCGAATCCTGCGGCACCGCCCATCGTTCCTGCTCGGTGCGGAACAGCGCGACTTTGGGCTGCGCACCGGGAAGACTCCAGCGTGCGTCATCCGCACGCCTCCCCCAGGTATCACCGTTGCGGACAAGATCCGCCACGAGCTCCGCGAAGTCGGCCTCGGAGAGTTCTCTCACATCGCCGTGACGTTCGGCTGCGTCAGCGCTCGCCTCACCAGGCGGAAGCAGCTGCACCGCACCGGCCGCATCACGACCAATGTGCGAAAGCAAAGCGAAAGGATTACTGGCGCTGACACGATACTCGCGTCCGAGCTCCGCGAGCCGCCCAGGACTGTCGGGAAGCAACCCCTGCAGAAAAGCACGCACCGCCTTGTTCTTGTGCCCGGCTCGCACAAGCGGCATGGAGAGTGAGAGCGGGGTCGCATCGCGCCGGGACCGGTAGTCAGGGTCGTAGGTGAATGACAAGGCGCCGCCAGCCGACTGCTCGATGACGCCGATCGCTTCGCCATCGAGATACGCGAACAGTTCACTCGACATCATCGACCTCGCTGACGTCGACGACGAGGCCGAGCTCTCGGAGAACGCGCATGAGCCGGAAGAGCGTGACGGTTGTGGACCCGTTCTCCAGCCGCACGACCCACTCGCGGGTGACGCCGGCGCGGCGCGCGAGCTCAGCTTGAGACAGACTCAGACCTTCGCGGCGCTCAGCAACGAGCGCCCCGAAGTCGGATGCAGCGCGTACTTCCATCTCCACCTCGCAAGTGACTTATAACGCACAACCCTACATGTGACTTATAACGCACACAAGGGGAAGTGACTTATAACGCACACTCATCTGTCGCCGAGCCACGCGACCCCCACCACTCGATCTTGCGTGGTGTCCGCGAGCGACCCACCAAACTGCCGGGATGTCGGCTCAGAACTCACGGGCGAGAGCTGTGAGAACTTTCTTTACTCATTCAAGGCCGGCCTTCGGCCGGGCGGGTAGGCGCGTATCGCTCCGGTGCGTCCGGTCCTCGCTTCGCTGCGGTCCGGGCGCCCCTCACGCCCCACGCCTACCCGCGCCACCGAGCAACACCCACTAAGTTGAAACGAAACTGGTTACAGGAGGTGAGAGTGCCCACTGGGAACACCCATGGCGCCGCTGGACAAGCGCTCGGCTACGTGCACCAGAGCCTCTGGGCTCTCGTAGAGCTCGGGCGACGGGCACAGGACGAACCGTCTGTATCTCTGCGCTTAGAGGCCCTCGATGACATCCAGTTCGATTTAGACGGCTCGGCAATTGAACTGCTACAGGTTAAACACCACATTGGACCTAGCGCCAGCCTCTCGGCGACGAGTGTGGACCTGTGGAGAACGCTCAACGTATGGATGGATCTGCCTGAGAATGACACCTCGCTACTTCGTCTTGTCACAACGCAAGTCGCCTCAGCCACGGGTGACCTGCGCGGGCTGACGCCCAGTGACCGAGACACGAGTGCAGCTTTAACAAACATCACAGCGGCGGCGACGAACTCGGCGAATAGGACGACGGAGAAGTGGAGGGAGCGTTTCCTCGCGCTCGACGTGCGCCAGCGTGAGGCGCTGATCTCCCGAATCGTCCTTGACGACGGATCACCCCACGCTGTCGATCTGGATGAGTCACTTGTGCGCACCTTCCGCTACGCGATACCGAGCAGCAAGCAGAATGTGTTCATCGACCAGCTATTGGGACGCTGGGCAGTTATCGCAGTAGCGTTGCTCGATGGGAAGCTCACTGCATACTCCGGTCTCGATGTCATTGCTCTGGTGGCTGACATAGCCGACCAACTGCGTCCCGACACGCTTCCAATAGACCCGGATATCACTCGCCAGTTCGGGCCCACCAACGCGGTCGACTATCACGAGCGTCTCTTTGTACAACAGCTGCGGTGGATCGCGCTCGATGAAACGCGATTGTGGAAAGCTATTCGGGATTACCACCGTTCCTATGCGCAGCGATCATATTGGTTGCGACATCAATTGGTGTCCGAAAGCGAACTGGATCGCTTCGCGTTTCGGCTTCGAGACGAGTGGGAGTCCATATTCGACCGTAAAATGGCACAGATGAGCCGTTCTGGCCGGTCGGACAGCGAGATCGTAGGGCAAGAGATTTTCGAAGACCTGGCCGAGCAATCTCGGGCGCGAATTCGTGATCGCTTCGAGGAGTCGTGGTTCAGTCGTGGCACGTTCCATGCACTCGCGGACGGCGAGCTAGGCCTCAAAGAGGACCCAATTGGGTGGCACCCCGAATTCATTCAGAAGCTCGAGGAGCTCATCGCTCATGCCCCATGATCGGCCCACTCATCAACCTGTCTCTTGGCGGCGGAGCCCTGAGGCGTCCGCTCTCCTCAATCCGGTGCTCAGCAGCGAACTGATCTTGACATCCTGCTACTGGCGTCATCGTGAGGACGGTCTCGGAATCCCTTGGCCGGCGCTTTTCCTGGTCCTTCCAATCGCACTACACCCGGAAACGCGCGACGCGATGCCACGTGATGCCCGGATCACGTTGGCGAAGTGGGCGGTCAGGAATGACACGTTGGTTGCCGACATGGAGGCTCGCGCGAATGCGATGGCGGACGCGACGCGTCGGGGAATCCGTCACGGTCTCCGCGCGGGCCGCCTACGACTGGAGGGCGCTTTCATGTTCGATGCGGCTCGCCCAAAACCACCTGCAGCTACGTGGCCGAAGGAGCTCTCTTCGTCTTCCAAGGCTGCCAAAATGTACGGCCGGTGGCTCGCAGGCGTGGAGTCACATGAGGCCCTTGAACTCCTTGGGATTGGACTCCGATAATGCAAATAGTCGCAACTGGCGTATACAGCCATGCCGGAGATCGGCGCGACGTGAACTTCGCTTCCGGTGCGCTAAATATTCTGACCGGTAAATCGAAAACCGGGAAATCTGCCATTCTCGATGTCGTGGAGTTCTGCCTCGGCCGGAACACAGTGACAATTCCCAGCGGTGTCATTAGCGATCGTAGTTCTTGGTACTACACACTGGTGAGTTTTGGCGAAGAACGGGTCTTCATTGCTCGCCCGAACCCTGAAACCGCAACCACTGCGCATGCCATGGTGCGGACGGGCGGCACCACTCTTGAACCGCTGACCTTTGAAGAGCTAGAAGTCAACGCGGACACCGAAGTAATTCGAGACATACTCACGACGCGGTTAGGTATTGAACGCTACCTTATCGAGCCGGAAGCAGGTTCGATGCGGGCCTCATTTGAAGTCTCAGTCCGGCAGGCACTGTTCTTCTGCTTCCAGACACAAAGCGAGATTGCAAACCGTGATGTGCTCTTTCACCGAGCAGCCGATAGCGCCATAAAAACAACTATCCGCGACACGCTCCCGTACTTTCTCGGTGCCGCGACGCCGGAGCAATGGGCCGTTCGACGCCAGCTCACCAATGCACGACGCGCACTCCAACGGCTACAGACAGAGATCAAGGCCGTCGAACGCGATCTCGACGATCAGGCTCCCCGAATATTGAGGCTAGTCGCCACGGGTAGGTCACTCGGAGTACCGGAGATCGATAGCCTCGCTCCGGTCAGAGAGCAACTCGAGACGATCGTCCAGTTCGAGCCGACCATCGCCGAGCCCGACCCCGAACTCTCGCGAGCGTTCGGAGAACACGCGCGCTCGATTGATAGCTTGACTGGGACGGTACGCCAGCTTGACGCGCGAGTGGAGACGCTTCGATCGCTCCGTCACGCTCAGCATCGGGCCGTCGGTGAAACCGAGTACCAGGTGGACCGTCTGCGGGCCGTGGACCTGATGATTCCCCCCGGGCTCGCGGACGGCGACGCCTCAGTTTGTCCCCTCTGCACCCAGAGTCTCCCCGCACCGGACGAACCGATCGAGGCAATCAGGAGTCAGCTGTCCGAGCTACGAACTCAGCTTTCGCAGTCCACGGATGCGGATCGTCAGCGTGAGGTCGCGATCGAGGCACTTGAATCCGAGCGCCAGCGCTATCAGTCCGCTATCCGCCGTGAACTTGCAGAACTCGAGGCCATCAGGGCCCAATCACAAAGCATCACCGACGGTCAAAGCCTTCGAGAACGCGTCGCGCAGTTGAAGGGCCGTGTCTTCCAAGAACTGGAACGAGGCATCGACACTCATGACGACATCACGATCATGCGGGAGCGTGAGCGGACTCTACGCGGACAGATTGCCCGGCTCGAGGAAGCTGAGGCTGCAGACAGCTCAGCATCCGCCTTCAACGCTGCCCTTGACGCCATCTCGGGAACGATGACGACGTATGCGCGCCAACTTGGCCTTGAAGGGTCGGAGAATCAGATTGTCCTCGACCCTGCCGAGGTGTCGATCGCCGCGATCTATCCGGGCGGCCGCAGACCTCTGGCCCGCATGGGCAGCGGAGAAAACTGGGTGGGCTACCACCTGATCGCGCACCTTGCGCTACATGCGTGGTTCGCCACGAATGACCGCCCGGTGCCGAGATTTCTCATGTTGGATCAGCCAACTCAGGCTTTCTTCCCAGAAGAGATCGTCGATGCGACGGAGTACATAGATGCGGACTGGGAAGCGGTGCGCCGCCAATTTATTCTTCTCAGGGATGTCGCCGCAGACCTCGACGGCGCGCTCCAGATTATCGTCTGCGACCACGCCAACTTGTCCGAAAGTTGGTTCCAGGATGCGATCGTCGACAACTGGCGCAACGGAGTAGCGCTCATTCCGACGAATTGGTTGACGGACGAGTCGTGACGGCGGACTGAAACTTCGTGATGCGGCAGGCCCCCTTGTCCGTCGCTGGGATGACGTGAACGCGTGTGCCGGTTCTGTGCCGGTAGCTCCCCTGAAACCACCGACAACCAGCCGCGACCAACCATGAGGTTGAACTCGAGTGCAGAGTCGCAGCGGGCGGGCGCATTGCACCCCTTGGCGTCCAGGCTCAGCCCACGAAAGGCAATCCGATGGCCCGAAAGCTATACAAATATCTCGGCCGCGAGCTTGCAGGAATAGCTCTCACGAATGAAGGAGCATCCCTGAAGTTCTCCATGCCGAGGGACTTCAATGACCCTTTTGAGTTGTTTCTCACCGTGGATCATAGCTCGCCCCCCGGAACCCTCGCTTTCTACGAGGAAGTGATGGGAGAACTAGAACAGATGCCCACAACATGCTTCTCGAGTAACCCGGATGTAGTTCCGATGTGGGCTCACTACGGCCAGAACGGCGAGGGGTTCGTCATCGAGGTGGATGAAGATGTTCTGCGCGCTGAGCTTCCAGACGACAGCGCAATCCAGGACGTAACCTACCGCGACTCGCCTCCCGATGAACTCGCGGGGTCGCTCGGACGAGCTCAATTTCGCCAGAAATTCAGAGACATCTACTTTCTCCGCAATAGCGTTTACAGAGCCGCCTACTTCACCAAAGCCACGTGTTGGTCGTACGAGAAGGAGAGGCGCCTCGTGTTGAACGATGCGACCAAGCTCCTCCAGTTGGGTGGGGCATCGATCCTTCAGATCCCGCGCCAGTGCGTGACCGCGGTAATCCTCGGCTCGAACGTTGATGCTGACACGGAGTCGAAACTGCGCTCGTACGCAGCAGAAATTGGATGCGAAGTGTACAAGTGCAGTATCGGGCGAAGTAACGTCACCCCTTACTTCATAGATTCGGACGGTTCGACTTGCGTCTTTGCGGACGGCGCAATCTCAGAAGCTAAGCACGTCTGCCAAGCGTGCGGTGAACCGCTGGAAAAGGACAATCACTGCTCATGGTGCAGGATCGAGGAAGCCGATCGGCATACAGCGGCAGCAAGCAACTCTTGGCGACAGCTTGACGCATACGGGCTCCTGGAGAACTACATCGACTCGATGAATTCCGTCGGTAAGAGGTAGTCGCTCTGGCGTATCGGTCCTGTTCGCCTTAGCTCCTCCGGCGGCTCGCTCAGGACCACCAGCGGAGTGAGCTCGCGCATCGGTCCCACAACTGAGCGTCTTGCTTTAGATGCCTCTGTGCCGGTTCTGTGCCGGTAGCTCCACTGAAATCACCCCAAACCAGCCATCACCAACGAGCACGAATTCCGCGGAATCACGCGGCACACGGCGACCAACGAGCACCCACTACCCCGCCGAATCCAACTGAAAATCGTGGGGTCACGGGATCGACGCCCGTCGGAGCCGCTGAGACCCTCGTGTGGCTTCTACGCACGGGGGTTTCTTTAGTGCAGGTACGTTCGCGGGACTCCCGGAGCTGTCCAGCCCGAAGAGCATTGGTAGCAGGCGACGCACGCCGACTCACCCATCGACGATGGCGAGTTTCCCCCAAGGCAGTCCACCCATACGGCGTTCGGAGTCAGTGAGCGAGTCAGCGCCTCGATCGCGTGGCCAGTTCGGCCGATTCTCTCTCAACCCCGGAAAAACGGGCGTATGCGCCGATAGTTCCATAAGGGTGATCATCCGTGGTACGAACCCAGCCCCTTGAAGTGAGATTGGGCTGAGCATGAACTCAAACTCTTCGAGCGCACGAGTACGAGTGAATACGTCGTTCCTGCTCGAAGTGCTGGTTTGACGTGGGTTCGCTCTAGGCGCGGGGCTGGACGCCGCAGTACGCTCTGGACAACCTGAGCACCGGAAAGGTGGTGGTCCGCATGGCCACAAACGAACCGAGAGTCGATCCCGAGACGGAGGCCGCGATCAACCGCGCCCTCGACTCAGCACAACTGCGTGCCGGCGACACCACCGCTTCAGTCGTCCACCCGGGTCAGGGTGAGTCGGCTGGCGACGGCGCCTCGGGCGACGACGGAGACTAGAAGCAGGACGAGAGTCCCCCGGAATGACCCGGGCAACACCCATCGTCGCTCAGTGACGGCCGGTGCGGCCCCTCCGCTCGGCGCCGAGACCGATCCCACGCCTCCGCAGTCAGGGTCGCCGCGGCGTCATAGATCGATCGGCCCAGGGGAGGGAGCTTCCGTAGGCAATCCGCCGTCGAGGACTCGCTCGACCGTGCCGAGCGCACGATCGGTGAGGGCGTCGCCACGGTAGAAGTCCTCGTAGTGCTCCTGAGCCTCCTCAAGCGTGGTGATACCGCAGAGGGCAAGGAGCTGACGAATATCGTTCACGTCGCGTCCCGGGCGGTGGATGAAATTCATGCGGCTGGTGAAGTCGCTGGCATACGCCTCGTCGGCGGTGCCGCACTCGTCATCAGGTACTTCGACCGGCGCACTACTGGGGACCTCGATTCTCGACAACGTCGCTGTCGCTCCCGCCGATCCGGATGAGCGTCCCCGGATTGGGATCGAGCTCGTGCGCGAGCCAGAACACCGCCGATCTTGTTTCCTCGTCAGTATTGGCGACATACGCGAGGCATAGGCGACGACCCCGTGGTCCGAGTAGCAGCTCGTCGGCGATAGTCATAGTGAAGCCAGCTTGCCGCACTGCCTCGGCCACGTCCCGACTGGCGTAGTGTTCCCCTCACCGAATGCGCTCAAGGAGGAACGTCATGCTGACCACGGTGGCCGAAGGTGTTCACGTCCATCGAAGTGAACTGCTCGCCAACAACGTCGCTGTCGTGGAAGGCGAAGCGGGAGTGCTCGTCGTCGACGCAGGGATCACCGACGACGAGATGTCTTGCCTGGCGAGAGATCTCCACGAGCGCGGCCTGTCGGTCGTCGCCGGGTTCGCGACGCACCCGGACTGGGATCACGCGCTCTGGCATCCGGCACTCGGCGACGCACCGCGCTATGGCACTGCACGCTGTGCCGCGCGACTGGTGGAGCTGCGCTCACGGCCGGACTGGAAGTCCGAGTTCGTCGAGGGTCTTCCACCTGAAATCGTCGACGACGTTCCGGTCGATCTCTTCGGTCTCCTCTCGGGCTTGCCGGAAGATGCGACGCGGCTGCCATGGGACGGTCCGGAGACTCGGGTCATCGAGCATCCCGCTCACGCGCCAGGCCACGCAGCACTGCTGGTCACGGATCGCCGAGTGCTGATGGCGGGCGACATGCTTTCTGACGTCCTGGTGCCGATGTTCGACGAGCCGGACGGCACGAACGATCCCCTCCGGGAGTACCTCGTCGGGTTGCAGCAGCTGGAGAGCATGATCGATGATGTCGACGTCTTCATCCCCGGACATGGCTCGTCCGGAGACCAGGCCGAGATGCGTCGACGGATCGACCTCGACCGCACGTACGTGCACGCTCTGCGCGACGGGGACCCGTCGGAGGACCCGCGGATCGGATCCGGCGCACAAACGGGCTGGGAGTGGGTCGCGTCCATTCACGACGGTCAGCGCGAGAAGTTCGGGAAGCGCTGACCATCAACCTCGTATGACGAATCGGCCGGTGCTTCAGATGGCGTTGAGCAGCCCCATCAAGTGGCCGGCCTGAGCCTCGGTTGTGCCGCGCGGATTACGGCGGAATCCAGCGTTGCCTGGCAGCAGCATCACCAGCCAGAAGGCCGCCCAGAGCGGTCGGTAGGCGCGCATCCGCTCTCGCTCGTCCTCAGATAGGCCGACGGCTGAGGAGAGGGCCTCGGGATCGAACACGCCTGCTGCACGACCGGCGATGTGCTCGACGTGATCGGCCAGATCGTACGCCGGGTCGGTGAGGCCGCCGTCCTCGAAGTCGACCAGGCGACAGGTCTGGCCGTCCCACACGATGTTCGCCGGGTTCAGGTCTGCGATCCCGAGTCCGACGAGTTGCGGAGCTGGGAGGACATCGGGACGAGCGAGCCATTCACGCGCAGCTTGGACTCCATCAGCCACCTTCTTCGGATCCTGGCAGTCCGAGAAGTCATGCTGTTCGCTCAACCATCCGGTGAGCGCGTGAGGAAGCGTCGACGGGCCGTAGCGACGTTCGTTGATCCCCGCGGCCGTGATGCGCTCGACAGGGATGCCGTACAGGCGGCGCAACGCCTGTCCCAGCGATTGCGTCTGCGCAGCGGTTAGGGGCTTGCCGCCGAGGGGATCTCCCGGTAGCCGCTCCATGATCACCACGGGATGGTCGCCCACGGTCTCTCGCCTCAGCGGTCGTGGCGCGATCCCCGGCGCGTGCTCCCAGATCAGATTGAGGCATCCCCACTCGCGGTCGGCCTCGCCATCATCCCAACTCAGAAACCTCTTGCGGACCTCCGTATCGGTGAAGCTGAGGTCGTGGGTCTGGGTCTGCACGCCTCACAGTGTAGGAGGACCGCGAGAACACCGCCGCCTCTATGCGTCCGGTGGCGCGATCGTGAAGAGGAACATTGTCAGCAGCGAAGATGCAGAACTGAGTCGTGAAGACTGCCGCGAATCTCCTGGCGAGCCGCTGCTACGGTCGACCCATGCCCCGACCGATGTCCGAGCCTGGATGCTGCGTCTTCGTGAATGGTCTGCCCGGTTCCGGGAAGTCGACATATGCCCGGGAGTTCGTGGCGTCCAGAAGAGGGTGGCTGAATCTTGACGTCGACGTGCTGCGGGGACTCCTCGGCACCGCTTCGACGGACTTTCTACAAGCCGGCGCGGAAGTGCAACCGTTGGCGCTGGCGATGCTCAGGGAGCACATCGCATCAGGCGGGAACGTGATATTTCCGCAGCTCTTCTTCATTTCAGACGAGGCGGCCGAGTTCGAAGCGGCGGTGGTAGCAAGTGGAGGTCGGGTACGGCGCGCGATGCTTCACGAAGACGTCGGCGAATGCTGGCGTCGGATCGAGGAACGGGGTGGGCGCACTGCGTCCGGTTCCATCGACCAGCACATCCTGAAGCTGCTTGCCGAAGCAGGTGGACTGAGTGAACTGCAGCGGATCCAGAACCAACTGGCCGCGTGGTCAGAGCTTCCCGATCCGCCCACGATCATCACCTCATCGACGCCGTACGACGAGATCGCTCTGCTCGCGCGCTGACCGCGATCTATTCGGCAGGAAGGAAGCTCCGCACGGCGGTCGCGGCATCTGCCAGCGAGAGCCCTCGAGTATCGACCATCTGCTCATGTTCTCGGATCGGAAGGGCCGACTGTGTGCGGAAGTCACGCATAACCTCGTCGATCGCAGCATCCGACGCACCGGTGATGTCGTCGCCGGCGAGCGCCGGACCGTCGCCTCTCCGCCGGCTCGTGGCGTGCGCGCGCACATCAGCGTCGGACGCCACGAGGCGAACGAAAGACACCTCAGCGCTCGGCAACGACGCACGCACGGCTGATGGGCTGATCTCGAGAGGAGCGGCCACGACGAACACGTCGGCACCGACGCCGCGGAAGGCGTCGTGCACGCGCACGAGGTTGGCCAGACCGACAGCCCTGCCGTCGTTGTTCCACACGAACGAAAGCTGCGCGAGGTCTGCGAACCCGAGGCGGTGCCCCGCACCCCATTCCTCGCTCGCGATCTCCCAGCCGATCCGAGATGCTCCGGCCAGACGTGGACCGGTGAGCCAGAGCACGCGGTGCGCGGCCGCTGTCGCCGACGCCAACGGGCGAACAGCTGTGATCGACTCCGCGGCGACCGGGTGCCACCTTGAGAGCACCTCTTCGACGGTCTCGTCGAGCGACCATTCGTCGGTGCTGATCCGCTCCCAGGATGACTCCACACGAGCCGCCTCCGCCGTCCCTGCGGCGAGGTACTGCTCGAGCTGCCCCCCGGTGGTCCCCCGCTGCCCGAGCCGATCGCGGCGAGTGATCTCAGACGCGTCCAGCCATATCGACTGCACGGAGATTCCCTCGATCTGAGGCGGAGGATCATCGGGCCATGCGACACCCGACACGACCAGTCGGTCGACGCCGGCGCGCCGGAACTCCTCAGCCACCCCGGCGAGTGCGCGCTCCTTGAGGCCCCATCGATCCGGGTCATCATCCGGCGGCGGATAGCACATGCCCAGCTGGTCGATATCGACGTATCCGCACCGAACGCCCTCCCGCGCCAGCTGCTGCGCGATCGCCCACGCCGTCGCGGATTTGCCGACGCCGGGTGCACCCGCCAGCCGCAAGAGGTCCATTCGTTGAAGCCTAGTCAGTCACTGCCTCCCCCGAGGTCGGCCGCCCTTGTTCGCAGTGCGCTCCGTGATCCGGCACGATGGGTGACATGACTGACGGGTACGACGCCGGATTCCTGGCCACGCCGCTTCCGATGCCCCAGCCCGCGCTCGACGTACGAGAACTCGCCTATCCACGGTTCTCCGTACTGCTCGATCCGCAGCGCCGACTCGCAGCCGTCACCGGCGTCAACATCGACGGCGAACGCCTGCTCGAGGTGTCTCGCACCGGCGATTGGCGCCTCGACCCGAGAATCCCTGCAGAAGAGCAGACCGGTCCAGACGTCTATGCCCGAAACGATCTCGATCGTGGCCACCTGGTGCGCCGCCGCGATCCCGGCTGGGGGGAACCGGACGAGGCGCGCGATGCCACCGAAGCGACATTCTTCTACCCGAATGCCGCACCTCAGGCGGCCGGTTTCAATCAGTCCAAAGAACTCTGGCTCGGCCTCGAGGACCACGTGCTCGCTTACGCCGAGACGACCGACCAGCGTGTGTCCGTCTTCACCGCACCTGTGCTCGTCGACGACGATCCGCCCTACCGGGGTATCCGGATTCCTCTGCGCTTCTGGAAGGTCGCCGCGTGGCAGGGCCCGAACGGGCTCGCCGCGACGGGCTTCATCCTCGACCAGTCCGATCTCGTCGACACCTCCGAAGGACTGCTCGCTGCGCCGCCGCTGGGGGCGTTCCGCACTTTCCAGGCACCCGTTTCAGACATCGCAGAGATGACCGACATCGACTTCGGTGCATTGCTGGATGCCGATGTCCTGAAGGCGCAGTCCGCGCGTCCAGAAACCTGGCGCGCGTTGGCCACAGCCCACGACGTGATTCTGTGAGCCGATACTGCGACGCGCTCGCGAGCGTTCAGCCGTCGAGCCCAGCCGTGGCCGTGGCGAGGTCGGCGACGACATCGCTCAGTTGACCGGTCTTCTCGAGCACGGCCCGCTGGCGCATCGCGCCGTTGCCTCGTGCGAAGACCTGCTCGACCTGAGCGTCGACGAGCGCCTCGTCACCGTTCTCCCGCAGAGCGGCGCGCACGTGATCGACGAGATCGGCGACGACCTCGCGTGCCGTACGCGGCTTGAGCGTTCGCGGATCGATGAGCTCGCCCTCGATGCCGAACCGTCCGGCCTGCCAGCTCATGAGTCTCAGCATCGAAACCGAGAGCGGCAGCGGCTCCTCCCCCGCGCGCCACGCAGCGGCCGCCGTGTCGACCAGGCCGCGGCACAGGGCCGCGACCAGCACGGTGTCCGCAGCATCCGGGCAGACATCCGCGACGCGGATCTCCACGGTCGGATAGTGGTGCGACAGTCGGGCGTCGAAGTAGACCATGCCTTCGTCGAGGATGGCACCGGACGCGATCATCGAGGCGATGAGTGCGTGATAGCCCTCGGCAGTGCCGAACGCCTCGGTCGGGCCAGCAGTGGGCCAGCGCACCATCGCCTGCGAACGGAAGCTTGCGTACTTCGTGTCCTCCCCCTGCCAGAACGGCGAGTTCGCACTCAGCGCGAGCAGAGCGGGCAGCCATCCTCGGATGCGGTCGAGCACTCCGACGCCCTCGTCATCCGACTCCACGGAGACGTGCACGTGGCAGGCTCCCGTGAGCTGCTCGGTGGTCGTCAGGCCGAAGTGTTCGACCATCTTCAGGTATCGAGGTTTGCCGACGATCGCCGCCCCGACCGGGAGCGGCGAGGTTCCGGAAGCGATCACCCGAGCACCTGCGCGTCGCGCCGCGGTGATCGCATGGTCGCGCCACGCACGCACACCGTCACCGAGCGCGACCATGTCGGTGTGCGGAATCGTGTCGGTCTCGATCTGCTGCTGCTGGAGCTCGTGCTCGAGCGAGCCACCAGGTACTCCATCGGTAGCGGTCGTCTGCGCTGTTTCGGCGGAGTCACCTGGCGCGCCACCGCTACCCGACTCGGCCGGCACGGCGGCCTCGGCCGCATACTGGAGCGTGCGCGCGGCGACGGATCGTGGTCGCCCGGTCTCGGCATCGACGAGCAGCAGTTCTTCTTCCACACCGACAGTACGCATGCATCCAGTCTGTCAGCCGGCCCCGGACACGCTGAGGATTGCGCGCAGAGCGCAAGCCCGCCGCATGAGGTTGCCCGCGCGCGTCGAAGAGAGAAAGCTCGGGAGCGACAACGAAAGGAAGACCGCACTTTGTGTCGATTGCTTGGCTACGTCACCACCCATAAGACTTCAGTCGTCGACGTTCTCGGACGCGACGATTTCGACACCTTCACCGCGCTCACGGAGGTGCACAGCGACGGATGGGGGATGGCGTGGCATCGCTCGCTCGGTGACGAGACCGAGTCGGCCTCGTCACCGCACAACGCGTCGATCGATCAGCAGTACAAGACGCTCTCCGAACAGGCACTCGGATGCTGCGGTCTCGTGCATCTGCGCTGGGCGACGGGCGGGCTGCCGGTGTCGCCGGCGAACACCCACCCGTTCACAGATGCGGGATACGCGTTCGCGCACAACGGCCACGTCGCACCGATCGATCATCTCGAGGCACAGCTCACTGCCGCGTCACGAGCAGCGCTCGTCGGCGATACCGACAGCGAGCGGTATTTTCGCCTCATCCTGCAGTGCATCGAAGAGGCCGACGGCGACGAGGCTGCGGGTGTCACGCGCGCCCTGGAGATCCTGGTGCGAGAGTTTCCGAACTCGAGCCTCAACGCGCTCCTTCTGACACCGAGCCGGCTGTTCGCGATCCACATCAACAGTCGCGTCGATTCACCCGTCGAGTCGCTCCGCGAGCTGTTCGAGTCGGTCGAAGCCATGCCGGCGAGCCACGCGACCGAGTACTACGCCATGGATTACCGCATCACGGACGACGCCGTTCACGTGATCTCGAGCGGCGTCGACGCAGACGGATGGACGCGGATTCCCGAGGACACCGCGGTCATGATCGACCTCGCGACGCGCGAAGTGACGCGGCTGCATCCGGTGCCACTCGCATGAGCGTCGGCAAGGAGACCCGTCGTATCGAACTCACGATGCACAAGCCCTGGTTCGCTCTGTATGCCGGAGTGAGGCCGACGCTCGTCATGCAGGGGCGCGGTCAGCCGACGCAGTGGGGGCTGGGAACCTGGCAGGTGCCCTCCGACGAGACGGTGACGGTCGGCGTCTTCCTTTTCAACAGGATGTGGCGATTCGGTCAAGCGGAGTTCACGCTCGACCCCGCCCACGCCCCCGCACTCACATATCGGGCGCCGGTGCTGCCGTTTCTCCGTGGTCGGATTCACCGCGACACGGACTCTCGCGCTCGTCGCAGATGAACCCGCAGCCAGCCCCTACGCGATCACACCGACCTCTGCATCCGGCGGAGCGAGCTTGCGATCCTGCGCGGGGAACAGCACCTTCTGCACGATGATGATGATGCTGGCGGTCACAGGGATCGCGACGAGAGCACCGAGAATCCCCCCGAGCGCGCCGCCTCCGACCGCCGCGATCACGACGATCGCACCAGGCACCGACACTGCACGACTCATGATGCGCGGGCTCAGCACGTACGCCTCGATCTGCATGTAGACGAGATAGTAGATCGCCGCGATCAGTGCGGTGATCGGCGCATCGATCAGACAGATCAACGAGATGATGATCGACGCGCTGAGCGTGCCGACGAGCGGGATGAGCGACCCGATGAACGCGATCAGTGCGAGCAGCGCCGGAACCGGTGCCCCGATGATGCTCATCACGATGATCGTCAACACGGCATTGATCGAGGCGAGACTGGCCTGACCGATCACGTAGCGTCCCACCGCGGTGGACACATCTTCGAGCAGTTCGCTGAAGCCGGGGCGACGGTATGCCGGAACGAACCGTGCCGCGATCCGCTTCATGCTCCGCAGTGATGCCATGAAGTACAGGGTGAGGATGAGCACGATCGTCACCCCGGTGATGCCGCTCGCGATACCGGATCCGACGGCGATGAGACCGCCGCCGATCTGACCGAGGTTGTCGGGGTCCTGGATGAATTCCAACGCCCCGTTCGCCGCATCCTCGATCTCCGCGCTGTACTGCCCTGTGACCTGCGCGAACCAGTCGCTGTTCATCACGTCATCGATCATCTTCGGCGCGTCCTCGATGAGGTTCGCGATCTGGCGCACCAGGATCGGCACGATCGCGAGCAGAATGCCGGCGAAGATGATCAGCACTCCGGCGACGACCACGCTCACCGCCGCTCCGCGCGGCATCCGCTTCTCCAGGAAAACCACGATTGGATCGAGACCGAGAGCGAGAAACAGCGCCACGCCGATGTAGATCAGCACGGTGGCGAGTTGCCCCACGATCGCGCCGATCAAGAGTGCGACGAGCACCCCGAGCGCTCCCACCAACCCGAAGGTGAACGGTTCGATGCGATTCAGGCGACTGTTGTTCGCGCCCGACCCCCCACTGCCACTCGGCCTGACACGATGCCGCATGCTGCCCCCTCGAATTCAGTTCTGAAGTGACATTCGAGCATCCTCGCCTCCGCAGGTCAAGGGGGATGCGGCCCACGGCGAGTCGCGCCATGCATCGCGCTGCGTGGGCACCTCGAATCGCCCGAATCGGCCGCTCCGCCCCTCCGGGGTGACGTCTGCCCGCCACCCCGGACACAATGGAGACATGTCTTCCGAACGTCCATGGCGACTGCTGGCTTCCTTCCGCCGAGCGATCCGGACCGATCCCTCGCAGGTGGCGCTCACCGAGGTGTACCCGGTCCTTGGCGAGACGGTCGTCGTCAAGATCCTCGATCTCGCGCTGCGGATCGGCGAATCGATGTTCGCTGTCGGGGCCTCAGCGCACGACGTCACCTTCGCCATCACCCGCGTCGCTCAGGTGTACGGGCTCACCGGCGTGCAGGTCGACGTCACCTTCAACGCGATCGGCGTCTCGTACCACCGCGGCGAGGAGGACTGGCCGACGACGTTGCTGCGCGTGGTCCGCGCTGCGTCTCCGGATCACGCGAAACTTCAGCGCCTGCAGGCGTTGCTCGTCGACATCACGGAGGGCATGGACCTCGGCGAGGCGCGGATGGCCTTCCGGATCATCCGACGCACTCCGTTCCTGTATCGGCCCATCGTCGTGATCATCGCCCGCGCGCTCCTCACCGTCGGCGTCGCACTGCTGTTCAGCGCGTCGCCGCTCATCATCCTGCTGACCTTCGTCGCGGCGCTCTGCGCGGCGTTCACCCAGGCCGGACTCGCACGCCTGCAGGTGCCGTCGTTCTTCAGCCAGATCGCCGGCGCTTTCGTCATCACGGCCTTCGCCACTGTGACCTCAGCGTTGGGCGCAGCGGGCATCGCGCCATTCGACGACGTGCAGCCTTCGGTCATCGTCGCCTCCGGCATCGTGTTGATGCTGTCCGGACTCACCGTCGTCGGCGCAGCACAGGATGCGATCGACGGATTCGCGCTCACTGCGGGTGGTCGCATCCTCGATCTCACGATGCAGACCGTCGGCGTCGTCCTCGGCATCCTCATCGGGCTCGAACTCGCCCGTTTGGTCGGCTACAGCATGGCGCTGCCCAACGATGCCCTGCCATTCGGGCCGTTGCCCGCCCAGATCGCGGGAGCGGTGATCATCGCCGTGGCGGTCGCACTGTTCAACGGCGCGGGCCTGCGCATCATCCTCGTGAGCGCGGTGCTGAGTGTGATCGCGATCGTCGGGTACAGCCTCTCGATCGTGCTCGACATCCATGAGGGAGCAGCAAGCGCTGTCGGCGCGCTCCTGGCCAGTTTCATCGGCATCCTGATCGCACGCAATCTCCACGTGCCGTCGGTCGCGGTCACCACGGCGGCGATCGTTCCTCTCGTGCCCGGATCGGCTGTCTTCCGAGGCCTGCTCGGCCTCGTCGACTCCGACGGGACTGCCGAAGGGATGCTGGTGAGCATCAGCCCCCTTGTGCTCGCAGCCTCGATAGGAGTGGGTCTCGCTGCCGGGGCGTCGCTCGGCCTCTATCTCGGCACCCCGCTGCGTGCGACGCTCACCAGCGTCGCGAAGTCGCGCGCCCGCGTCCGGCGCTGAGCGCCCGTCCGTAGTTCGCGTCATATGGGCGGTCGTTCTTCACAACGTTGGAAATCGCCATTGACCTGACCCGGCATGGCCTGCAAGAGTGTCCGCGTACGGGTTTACGACGTTGTAAATGCAGTCGCGACGGAATGATCCGTATTCCCCCATCCGACTCGGTACGAACCGCGCCCCAGCGCCTCACCCGAGTCGGCCGAGTCACACGAGATGAGGAATCGATGGAGATCACATCCGAGAGTCGGCATTCGAGCCGACTCGGACGAACGCGACGAGCGGCAGCGCTGATCACTGCAGCTCTGGTCGCTGTCGCAGGACTGGCGTTCGCCGCTCCTGCGTCTGCCGCCACCCCGTGGGTGACCGTGCAGGACGACGGCTATCTGAGGATCAGCGTGCCAGGCGCGTCGGTCGAAGAGGCCGTCGGACCCGTGTCGCAAGTCGTCGTCGAAGGCAACTTCGGCCCGTCCCACAACTGGGCGCAGATCGGCCTGCAGCGCAGTGGCGCCAACTGGACCGCAACCTACGGACCGTTCGAGCCCGGCCTGTACTACTACCAGGTCACTGGCGACGACAGCAAGGTTCTCAAGGATGCCAGCAACCCCACGAGCGTTGCATCCGAGCCGGAATGGAGCACGTTCTTCATTCCCGGTGAGTCCGCTGCGCTCCTCGCGGACGCCCCAGAGGATGCGGGCACGATCGAGACCCTGACGTACGACAGCACGGTCGCCGATGAGCAGCGCGAAGCGCTGGTCTGGGTGCCGCCGACGTACAAGACCAAGGGCAAGAAGCTTCCGGTGCTGTACCTTCAGCACGGTGGCGGGCAGAGCTACCGCGACTGGGTCGAGGTCGGCCGTGCCGAGCAGATCCTCGACAACCTGTGGCTGTCCGGGCAGCTCGAGGACATGCTCGTCGTGATGGGAAACGGCAACGTCGAGGACTTCTCCGCAGAGCTGATGGACAACATCGTTCCCGCGGTCGAGGACAACTACAACGTCTCGCCCTCGAGGAACCATCGGGCGCTCGCCGGCCTGTCGATGGGCGGCGGCCAGACGTTCGAGGTGTTCAGCGAGCACCCGGGCGAGTTCGCGGCGATCGGCACCTTCGGCGCGGGCCGCTTCGGCGAGCTCGACGACATCCCGGTCAAGAAGATGAACAACAAGACCGACTTGTTCCGGGTGTACGTCGGCAACGCGACCGACGCCGCGCACAACGACGTCTACGACTCTTTCCAGAAGTTCGATGAGCTCGGCCTGGAGTACCAGTTCGACGGAGTCAACCCCGACGCCGGCCACAACTGGAACGCCTGGCAGGAGAACCTGATCGACTTCGCACCGCGACTGTTCACGGGCGAGGCATCCGACCCGGCGATGAGCGAGGGTCACACCGCCCTCACCGAGCGCTTCGAGACTCCGGCATCCGGCACCACGCCGACGCCGTGGATCAGTGAAGACGGATTCGTCACGTTCGAGACGACGACCGAGTTCGCGGATGCCGAGTACGCCTCAGTATGGGCGAACATCGCGCCGGGCGGCAGCTGGCTGCGCGTGGAGATGAACAAGGTCGGCGATCGCTGGCAGGCGACGATCGGTCCACTGGATCCGTGGTTCTATCACTACCGACTCATCGTCGACCGGCAGGCCGTCAAGGACACGTCGAACCCGACGTCGGTGACGTCAGAGCCGATGTGGAGCACCTTCCTCGTGGAGGGCGAGGAGTCGCGTCTGCTGACCGACGTTCCCGAGGGCCAGGGCGGCGGTCTGGATGTCATGAAGTACCAGAGCACCGTGGCAGGCCAGGAACGCAGTGCCTACGTGTGGACGCCTCCGGGTTACGACGCTGACCGCGCCGAGGCCTACCCGCTGTTCGTCCTCAACCACGGTGGCGGTCAGAGCTGGACGGACTGGGTGGAGGTCGGACGCACGCGTCAGATCCTCGACAACCTGTTCCTCGACGGTTCCATCGAACCGATGGTCGTGGTGATGCCGAACGGCAATGTCAGCGACTATCCGAAGGAGCTGCTCGAGAACGTCGTCCCGGCGACGGAGAAGAGCTACAACGTCAGCAGCGATCCGCACCAGCGGGCGCTCGCAGGCCTCTCGGCCGGTGGCGCGCGCACTCTGTCGGTGATGAAGGCGCATCCGGACCAGTTCGCCTCGATCGGTGTCTTCTCCGCCGGTTTCGGCAGCGACGACGGCGTGGACGTTGAGGCGATCAACGCCAACACCGACATGATCCGGTTCTACATCGGTGACATCACCGATTTCGTCTACCAGGGGATGATGACCTCTCTTGCGACGATGGACAGGATCGGCCTCGAGTACGAGTTCGACGGTGTGACGCCTGGCCCGCACGGCTGGGACGTCTGGCAGAAGAACCTCATCGACTTCGCCCCACGCCTGTTCCAGGAGTGAGCGACGACGTCTGATTGATCCACATCGGTGGCGCTGCTGGCTCTTCGACATGGAGGGGCAGTAGCGCCACCGATGCGTTCGCGTTCGGCGTCGATGCAGAACGAGCGGCAACTGTCAGCCGCGACTGCGTCCGACGTAGATCGTGTTCGACGACACTCCACCCGTGACCGGATTGTCGAAGTCGACGACGTGCGCTGCCGATTCGTCGAACACGGCGTTCATCTCGACCATGAACTCGTCGTCGGGCGGATCATCCGACCACAATGCGAACACGCCGCGTGGAGCGAGGTGACGATCGACTGCCCGCAATCCGGAGACGCTGTAAAGGTCGGCGTGCGTCGGGTCGAGCTGATGCCGCGGGGAGTGATCCACATCGAGCAGTATCGCGGAGTAGCCGACATGGTCTGCTGCAGGCTCGTCCCGCATCACGGCGAAGAAGTCGTCCTCCACCAGGGTCGTCCGGGTGTCGTTGACGAGCTCTTTCGACACCGGCAGCAACACCCGCTCGTGCCAGCCGATCACCGCGCCGAGACGATCGATCACTGTGAGTGCGCGCACCCGTTCATCACGCAGAGCGGCGACTGCCGTGTACCCGAGCCCGAGGCCTCCGACCAGGACCGAGAGCTCGTCACCCTCCGCGGCGGCGATGCCAAGATTGGCGAGCTCCTCCTCGGCGACCGTGAACAGGCTCGACATGAGGTACTCGTCGCCGAGCTTCACCTCGTAGATCTCCTGGCCGACTGCCGGCTCCGTGCGGCGGCGCAACATGAGGTCGCCGATGGGCGTGGACTGCCAGTCAAGTTCTTCGAACCGAGTGATCACTGCGGCGTCCCTCCGTCATTGCCCAGACTACCCGGCGCGACGAGTCGGCTCGTCGAAGCTACTCACCCCAGACGAGTGGTCGGGGAAGGTGTCCTACGCGCCCCTCCAGCTCTGCGGCGAGCGCGATGATCCGGGCCTCTCCGCCCGGCCGACCGATCAACTGCACGCTCACCGGATGCCCTGACGCGCTCAGCGTCACGGGCACCACGATCGCCGGCAGCCCTGCCACGTTCACGAAGCTCGAGTACGGCGCGTACCGAACCTGCTGCGAGAAGTTCTCAGCGGCATCTGTGGGGTGGAACCATCCGACAGGCTGCGGTGGCAGTGCGAGCGCCGGTGTCAGAACGGCGTCGAACGCAGCGAACGCCGTGATCGTCTCTCGTTCGAAGACCGTCGCGGCGGCGAGCGCGTCGAGCACTTGAGGCCCGGTCAGTGCCCGGCCCTCGCGTACGAGCCACGCGGTGATCGGCTCCACCAGTTGGAGCTCCGCGTCCGTCAGCTTCATTCGCGCGGCGCTAGTGCGCCAGATGGTCGTGAACATCTCGGCGTAGCCTCGCGGATGCCAGTCGAAGGGGTCGACGCCGTGTCCGGCGTCCGCCAGCAGGGCCGAAGCGATCCCGACTGCGCGCGCGGCCTCTGCGTCGAGTCGGATGTCCTCAGCGTCATCCCACGGCGACACCGTCGTCACACCGACGCGAGCGGATGCCGGCACCGCGACAGCCGCGTCGCGGAACGGCCCGTTCCCCGGCGCGGCTGTCGCGTACGGATAGGCCCGTCCGCCCACTTGAACGTCGAGCAGCAGCGCGGCATCCGCGACGGTGCGTGCGATGGGGCCCGCCACGGGAAGGCCGCCGGGGCTGTCGAGACCAGAGGCGAACGGCACCCTCCCCCGCGACGGCTTGATACCGACGACTCCGACGGTCGCGGCAGGGATTCTGATCGACCCACCGCCGTCAGATGCCGGAGCAAGCGGGAGCAGTCCCGCCGCGACCGCCGCAGCGGCACCGCCGCTCGAACCGCCGGCACCGTTGCGCGGGTTCCACGGGTCACGCGCCGGCGGAGCGATCTGCGTCTCGGTGTAACCGG
>Ga0247738_10000031_pt1 | contig 132752 bp, 104 predicted proteins | sample UWRJL013104B2_FD_180936 | JGI IMG/M metagenome (GOLD analysis project Ga0247738, IMG submission 180936) | Plant litter microbial communities from Arlington Agricultural Research Station in Wisconsin, United States - UWRJ-L013-104B-2 | ecosystem: Environmental > Terrestrial > Plant litter >...
GTCGGCCTCGCTGCTCGAGCCGGGCACCACCATCGCCGCGCTGATCGCCAATGACTTCGGCGAGGCCACCGAGACCTACCGCTCCGCGCTGCTGCTGCTGGGCTTCGTGCTGTTCGTCGTGACCTTCGTGGTGCTGGCGATCGCGCGCTTCATGCTGATGCAGCTGGCGCGCAAGGAGGGCAACTGATGTCGACCGTCACCGCTCGTGAGCTTGCGATCGCCGACCGACTCTACGCGCGGCGGCGGCTGGGCAATGCGCTGGCTATCGTCCTGGCCGTACTGGCCGCCGCATTCGGACTGTTCTTCCTGGGCTGGATCCTGTGGACCCTGTTCAGCAAGGCGGTCGGCGGACTCAACTGGGCGCTGTTCACCCAGATGACACCGCCGCCGATGCAGGAGGGCGGCCTGCTCAACGCCTTCTTCGGCAGCGCGGTGATGTGCGCGATGGCGATCGGCATCGGGACGCCGCTGGGCGTCGCCGCCGGCACGTGGCTCTCGGAGTACGGCAAGGCACGCAAGGCCGGCACGGTGGTGCGCTTCGTCAACGACATCCTGCTGTCCGCGCCCTCGATCGTGCTGGGCCTGTTCGTCTACACCCTGATCGTGATGCAGACCGGCGGCCGCTTCTCGGCGCTGGCCGGCGCGATCGCCCTGGCCTTCATCGTGCTGCCGGTGGTGGTGCGCACCACCGACGAGATGCTGCAGCTGGTGCCGGTGCAGATGCGCGAGGCGGCACTGTCGCTGGGCGTGCCGCAGTGGAAGGTGATCGTGCAGGTGCTTTACCGCAGCGCCTCGGCCGGCATCATCACCGGCATCCTGCTGTCGCTGGCGCGCATCTCGGGCGAAACCGCGCCGCTGCTGTTCACCGCCTTCGGCAACCAGTACTGGAACTCCAACGTGCTGCAGCCGATGGCGAGCGTGCCGGTGGTGATGTACCAGTACGCCGGCAGCCCCTACGAATCCTGGCAGCAGCTCGCCTGGTCCGGCGCCTTCGTGCTGACCGCGTTCGTGCTGCTGATCAGCCTGTCGGCGCGCGCACTGCTGCTGCGCAACAGGATCACCCATGACTGACCTTTCCCTGGACCCGTCCATGAACGATCTCGCCACTGCCGCGCCCCCGCAACGCATCAACCTGGCGGCGCACCAGCGCGGCGCGCTGGCGCCGATGCCGACCAAGATCTCGGTCAAGGGCCTGGATTTCCACTACGACAGGTTCCACGCGATCAAGGACGTGAGCCTCGACATCCCGGAAAAGCGCGTCACCGCGTTGATCGGGCCGTCGGGCTGCGGCAAGTCGACCCTGCTGCGAATCTTCAACCGCATCTACTCGCTGTATCCGAAGCAGGAAGCCAGCGGCGAGATCCTGCTGGACGGCGAGAACATCCTCTCGCCGAAGTACCCGATGAACCGGCTGCGCAGCAAGGTGGGCATGGTGTTCCAGAAGCCCGTGCCGTTCCCGATGACGATCTACGAGAACATCGCCTACGCCATCCGCCACCACGAGAAGCTGTCGAAAAAGCAGCTGGACGAGCGCGTGGAGCACGCGCTGCGCCAGGGCGCGATCTGGGACGAGGTCAAGGACAAGCTCGGGCAGAGCGCGCTGGGGCTGTCCGGCGGCCAGCAGCAGCGGCTGTGCATTGCCCGCGCCGTGGCCCTGCGCCCGGACGTGCTGCTGCTCGACGAGCCCACCTCGGCATTGGACCCGATCTCGACCAGCCGCATCGAGCAACTGATCGAGGAGCTCAAGCTCGACTACACCATCGTCATCGTCACCCACAACATGCAGCAGGCGGCACGCGTGTCGGACTTCACCGCCTTCATGTACCTGGGCGACCTGATCGAGCACGACACCACCGAAACGATCTTCTCCAACCCCTCGAAGCAGCAGACCGAGGACTACATCACCGGGCGCTTCGGCTGAGCCACGCCGCTTGCCCGGCACGTGCGCAGGGCATCACCGACAGCCGTCCAGAAATGGCCGAACCGGAAGACCGACGCACCCGTTGCCGCCCCATGGACGACTGCGTCCACACCGCCCCACCAATGGAAACGTGACCGCCATGAGCACCCAACCCCACGACCACATCGTCAAGAGCTACGACGACGAGCGCCAGCGCCTGATCGGCGAAATCCTGCGCATGGGCGACATGTCGGTGGCGCAGCTGGAAGCGGCGCTCGACGTGGTCGAGCGTCGCGACGACAAGGCGGCCGCGCGCATCGTCGCCAACGACGAGGCGCTCGACCGGCTCGAGCATGACATCAGCCAGGACGTCATGCGCCTGGCACTGCGCGGCCCGATGGCCCGCGACCTGCGCGAGATCCTGGCCGCGCTGCGCATCGCCTCGGACATCGAGCGCATCGGCGACTACGCAGCCAATGTCGCCAAGCGCTCCACCGCCCTCAACGCCGCGCCGCCATTGCCCCATACGCGTGGGCTCAACGTGCTCGGCCAGCGCGTGGTGCGCCAGGTGCGCGACGTGCTCGCGGCCTTTGCCGCCAACGACGCCGAGGCCGCGCAGCGCGTGCGTGCGCAGGATGCCGAAGTCGACACCCTGCATACCGGCCTGTTCCGCGAACTGCTGACCTACATGATGGAGGACGCGCGCGCCATCACGCCCTGTACCCACCTGCTGTTCATGGCCAAGAACCTCGAGCGCGTGGGCGACCATGCCACCAACATCGCGGAGAACATCTGGTTCCTGGTGCACGGCGACGATGCGCTGCCGCCGCGCGAGAAGCGCGACGACACCAGCGTCGCGACCTGAGTGCTGCGTCGCACCAGACGCCCCCTGGTCGGCGACCGACGGCCCGCCGGGTACCTAACCCCGGCTTAATGCATCGGGCCCCACACTTCCGGCCGGAGGAGGCGGAGATCATGGCGCCTGCCATTCCGGACACCGCCCGCTGCGGATGTCCGGACGGCTGCCCATGGAGCCGACGCGACGGATCCGCCCTCCCCGACTCCCGCCAACGCATGGGCGGGCGCATCCGTCCACAGAGGAGCTCCACCATGACCCAGTCCAGCAGAAGGCCGACCCTGGCCACTCTCGGTACCGCTCTCGCCGGCGGCCTGTTGCTGTCCGGCTCCGCGTTCGCCATCACGCCACTCGCGCAGGGCTACATGGCAGGCGCGCAGGACGCCGCTACCGGCGCCCAGGCGCATGAGGGCCACCGTGACAAGGCCGCCTCGGAAGGCAAGTGTGGCGAAGGCAAGTGCGGCCTCGACCAGGTCGATACCGACAAGGACGGCAAGGTTTCGCGCGCGGAATTCGATGCCGTCCACCCCGACGAGGCTGCGAAGTTCGCCGCCATGGACAGCAACGCCGACGGCTTCGTCGACCAGGCCGAGCACGAGGCCCACAAGGCCGCCAACAAGGCCGACATGGAAGGCAAATGCGGCGAGGGCAAATGCGGCGGAATGGCCTGACAGCCTGAGCCGCCGGCATGCACGCACCGTCGCCACGATTGGCCGCGAGTAGTGCAGGCCTGGGCCTGCGGCGTGGACTGCTGTCCGCGCTGCAGGCTGCGCCAGCTTCCGCATTCGATTTCCTCGAGTGCGCACCCGAAAACTGGATCGGCGTGGGTGGCCGGCTGGGCGCGGCGTTCGAGGCACTCGCGGAACGACACCCCATCACCTGCCACGGCCTGTCCCTGTCGCTGGGCGGGCCGATGCCACTGGACGAGACGTTCGTCGTCCGCGTCGGACGTTTCCTCGAGCGGCATCGCGTCGCGCTCTACAGCGAACACCTGAGCTGGTGCAGCGACGACGGCCAGCTGTACGACCTGCTGCCGCTGCCCTTCACCGAAGAAGCCGTCGAACACGTGTCGGCGCGGATCCGGCGCGTGCAGGACCTGCTCGGGCGCAGGATCGCCATCGAGAACGTGAGCTACTACGCGGCACTGCCACGTGCGTCGTCGCAGGCGCTGGATGAAGCAGGATTCGTCGGGGCAGTGCTCGAACGCGCCGACTGCGACCTGCTGCTCGACGTCAACAACATCCATGTCAACGCGGTCAACCACGGCTACGACGCGCTTGCCTACCTGCGGCGCATGCCCACATCGCGGATCGCGTGCTATCACGTCGCCGGCCACCATGACCAGGCCGCCGACCTCAAGGTCGATACCCACGGGGCGCCCGTGATCCCCGACGTCTGGTCCCTGCTGGCGGAGGCCTATCGCGTGCACGGTGTGCGACCGACCCTGCTCGAGCGCGACTTCAACTTCCCGCCCCTGGCCGAACTCCTGGGCGAGATCGATGCCATCCGCAGGCTGCAGCGCGAGGCCGCGGCACCCGACGCGGTGTCTGCGCATGGCTGACGTGCCGGTCGCGCTGCGCGAGCAGCAGTTTGCCCTGGCACGCCACCTGCGCGACCCACGGGCAGCGCCCGCGCCGGCCGGCATCGAGGAGCGGCGCCTGGCGATCTATCGCGACCTGCTCTACAACAATATGCAGTCCCTGCTGGCCGGCAACTTCCCGGTGATCCGCGCCACCCTGGCGGAAGCGGACTGGAACGCCCTGGTGCGCGTCTTCTACGCCGGCCATCGCTGTCACACACCATTGTTCACGGAGATCGGTCGCGAGTTCGTGCGCTGGCTCGACGCGCAGGAATCGACTGCCGCCGCGCTGCCGCCCTGGCTTGCCGAGCTGGCGCACTACGAATGGGTCGAGTTGGCGCTGCAGATTTCGGACGCCGCACCGGATCCGGGCGTGATCGGAATCCGGCCCGGGCAACCCGACGCGATGCAGATGCTGCTGGACGGCGTGCCGGTGGTCTCGCCCCAGGCCTGGCCCTTGGCCTATCGCTGGCCGGTGTACCGGATCGGCCCCGACTATCAGCCGGGCGTCGCGCCAGAACAGCCGACCCTGTTGCTGGCACATCGCGGCGCCGACGGCGAAGTGGCCTTCGCCACGCTGTCGCCGCCGGCGTTCCGCCTGCTGGAGCTGCTGTCGCAAGGCGACCGGTGCGGCCGCGACTGCCTGCTGGCGGTGGCGACGGAAGCGGGCGCCGATCCGAACGTGTTCCTCGCCGAGGGCGGCGCCCTGCTGCTGCAGATGCTCGCTGCGGGGACGCTCTGCGGCATTCGGCAGATCTGACCCGATTCCTGTGGTCTTGCGACGCGGCACTGGCGTGGCGGCGCTGCGCGCCTGTCCCGCCATCACCGCACAAGCCGCGTCGATTCTGATCCAGCTGCCTGGATAGCCGCCGCCACAGCCCTGCGGCCGCCATCGCATCCAGCGCCCATGCGCCTCCACATCGCAGCGGTCCGGCCAGCGGCTCTGCTAGGCTTCGTGCATGGATCAAGCCACCACGCCCGCGCCCGTCGTCACTCCGCTCACCCGACGTTTCCGGGGTTACCTGCCGGTCGTGGTGGACGTGGAAACCGGCGGGTTCAACTGGAACCGGCACGCCCTGCTCGAGATCGCCGCGGTGCCGCTCGACGTGGACGAAGCCGGTGCACTGGTGCTGGGCGAAGCCACCAGCGCGCACGTCGTGCCGGCGCCCGGGACCGACATCGACCCGCAGTCGCTGGAAATCACCGGGATCGACATCGACCACCCCTTCCGCTTCGCCAAGCCCGAGCGCGAGGCGCTGGATCACGTGTTCGCGGGCGTCCGCGCGGCAGTCCGCAAGCACGGCTGCCAGCGCGCGATCCTGGTCGGGCACAACGCCCACTTCGACCTCAACTTCCTCAACGCTGCGGTGGCGCGCACTGGCCACAAGCGCAATCCGTTCCATCCATTCAGCGTATTCGACACGGTCACCCTTGCCGGCGTGGCATACGGCCAGACCGTGCTCGCGCGTGCAGTGCAGGCCGCAGGTTTCCCCTGGAGCAGCGAGGACGCGCACTCCGCCCTGTACGACGCGGAGCAGACCGCCAAGCTGTTCTGCACGATCGTCAACGCCTGGCCGTCGCCGCAACGCAGCTGAGCCGCGTCCACTCCACGCGTTCAAGGACGTCGACCCGGGGTGCACATCGCCTGTGCTCCACTCGTCAGCATCCGCACGAGAGGAGACCGCACGATGCCGATCACCCGCGCCAAGGCCAGCCAGCTGCTCAACCAGAAAGAACTGGCGCTGTACGACGAAAGCCGGATCAACGGATTGCGCCAGCTCGACAGCAGGGCAATCTCGACCCGCATCACCCGCGCGCGAGCCGCGCGTGACCGCGCACGCGATCTGGTTCGCCGGCAGAAGCTGTCTTCCCGCGCCGATACCGGCAGCAAGCGGGGGACCAGTGGCAGCGCCAACCAGCGCAGCAAGGACAAGGCCGAGCTGATGGCCGACATCCTGGGGCGCTTCGAGACCCGCCTGCGCGAGGTGGATGGCAAAGAGGCCGGCACCGGCACGCGCAGCGCGACGAAGAAGGCTGCGCCTGCGAAGCGGGTTGCAAAAAAGGCCGCGAAGAGAACCGGCGCGAAGAGTCCGCGCAAGGCCGCCAAGCCCGCGCAAAAGGTGGCGACCAAGGTCGACGCAAAGACCTCGAAGAAGCGGCCTCCGGCGCGCACTGCGACCAGGACGGCGACGAAGAAGGCTGCAACGACCCCCAAGAGCGAAGCTGCAACAGCCGCTGGGAAGAAGGCGGGAACGGCCGCCGGAAGGAAAGCTGCAACGCGCGCCGGAAAGAAGGCAGCGATGAATGCTCCCGCACCCCGGGCTGCCAAGAAGTCTGCCGCCGGCAAGGCGAAATCCGCAGGTTCGACCAGGCTCGAGCGTGCCGGCACCACCACCGCACGTGGCGGCGCGGATGGAGCTACCGGCAACCCCGTCAACGCGGGCGCGGCCCCTGCTTCCGCAAAACGCGGCCGCCGGCCATCAAGCGACGCTGCAGGAAAGACGGCCACGTCCCGCAGCCGGCCGCGCAAGCGGGCCATCACGCCCGAACAGGCGCTGGCCCAGACCCAGGCGCTGCTGGAGGCCAAGCAGGCTCGCGATCAGGAGCCCAAACCCTGGGCCCAGGTCGCAGACGGCGGTGTCGATCCCGGCACGCCCGGCTACCAGTCCGAGAGCGCGGCACGCCGCGCCAAGCGGCTGCATGCCGCCGAAACCCGGCTGCCGGCCATCCAGGGCAGCGTGAGCACCCGCGACCGCATCAACCAGGGCAAGCGCGACCATCGCGGAGATACCGGCGAGTAAGCCGACTGTCCACGAGTGCGCGCAGCCCGGATCGCGATCCGGGCTGCGCGGCACCGCATCGGCAAGTCTCCTGGACCGTTTTGCGCGGCCGCGCTGGATCCCTGCGGTCGAGATGACAGATGGAGTCCGGATCTTTCTTTTTGGTCTGGATGACAGACGCATGCGCCGGGTGCCACGGATCGTTCCGGCGCCACCGGGTCTCTGTCTGCGGGCAAGATGACGACGGTACTCGGGATGGCACCGACATAGCGGCGGGGATCCCGCGGTGATCCCTCACGCGTGCCGCCCGCCCTGTCTGTCATCTCGACCGCAGGGAGAGATCTACCGCCTCCGGGATCAGCCCCGAAAACGCCCGGACCTCACCTCAATCCCCCGAGGACACCAGCCCTACTGCGGCGACGCCAACTTCAGGCCGATGATCCCCAGCACGATCAGCCCCAGGCTGACCAGGCGCCCCGGGTTTGCCGGCTCGCCCAGCAGCACCATGCCCAGGATCGCCGTGCCGACGGCGCCCACGCCGACCCACACGGCATACGCGGTTCCGACCGGCAGCGACTTCATCGCCACGCCCAGCAGCGCCAGGCTCACGGCCATGGCGGCCACGGTGCCAAGCGTTGGCCACAGGCGCGTAAAGCCCTCGGTGTACTTGAGTCCGATGGCCCAGCCGATCTCGAAAACGCCGGCGAGCAGGAGAATGATCCAGGGCATTGCGCAAACCTCCATCTTCGATGGGGTCGTCCCCGCTACACCCGGTACCGACACGGGGTCGTCCCCGTACGGGACCTATGGTCGCACGCGCGGGCCACGAGTGCCGCTGCGTTTCAGGCCCGGTTCGGCGCGCGCAGCAGGCGATAGGCGCTCAACAGCACCCATGCCACCAGCAGGAAGAACAGTGGCGCATTGAAGCGCTCCACCACCACGGGCAGCAGCGCGGCCGCGCCCAGTAAACCGAGCGCCGCGCGGGGCCGTCCACGGCCGTCGGCGAGTGGCGAAAACAGGTGCAGGAACTGGGCCAGCAGCATCAGCGCCGCTCCCGCGAAGCCAAGCCAGTCCTGCCACAGCAATGCCGCCATCATCGCTTGTCCTTCTTTCGTTCCGCCGCTGCGCCGTTCAGCCGCTGCGCTGGCGGACCGCTTCGAACAGGGTCACGCCGGCCGCCACCGAAACGTTGAGACTCTCCACGCCCGGCGAGGCGACTAGGCCCGGCATCGGGATCGACACCAGCTGGTCGCAGTGCTCGCGCGTCAGGCGGCGCAGTCCGTCGGCTTCGCCGCCCAGCACCAGCGCGACGTTGCCGGTCAGGTCGAGCGCGTACAGCGACGCCTGCGTCTGCCCCACCAGCCCGTATGTCCACACGCCCTGCTTCTGCAGCTCGGCCAGGGTGCGCGACAGGTTGGTCACGCGCACCACGGGGATGCTGTCGGCGGCGCCGGCCGAGGTCTTGCGGACGGTCGCGTTGACCTGCACCGCCTTGTCCTTGGGGATGACCACCGCGGTCACGCCCGCGGCGGCGGCGCTGCGCAGGCAGGCGCCCAGGTTGTGCGGGTCCTGCACGCCGTCGAGCACCAGCAGCAGCGCGCGGCCCTGCGCCTGTTCGACCAGCTCGGCCAGGTCATGCTCGTCCCAGGTCTTCGCTGCCGCATAGCGCGCGGCCACGCCCTGGTGGCGCACGCCGCCGGCCACGCCGTCCAGCGCCTGCTGGGCCACGCGGCGCACATCGATGTCGCGGCGGCGCGCCGACGATTCGATCTCGGTCAGGCGCGGGTTCTTCGCGCCGGCCTCGATCAGCACCTCGCGCACGTGCTCGGCGTCGTGCTCGACGGCGGAGGCAACGGCGTTGATGCCGACGATCCACTGGTTCTGTTTGGACATGGGGTGACGTATGAATTGGGGATGGACCGAAAGCCGGACTCGGGGCGGGGATTGTACGGACCTCCCCCCGGTTCCTGTCGCCTCAGTATTTCTGCTTCTTCCGCTTGGCCGGCTGACCGCGCGGCGGCGGCGGCTTCACCTCGCGCTCTCCGGCGAGGCGGAAGTCGATCTTGCGTTCTTCCAGGCTGGCCTTGAGCACGATGATGCTCACGCGGTCGCCGAGGCGGAATTCGCGGCCAGCGCGGTCGCCGGTCAGGGTCTTGCGCACCGGGTCGAAGTGGTAGAAATCGCTGGGCAGCTGGGTCACGTGGACCAGGCCATTGACCTTGGACTGGTCGAGTTCGACGAACAGGCCGAAGCTGGTGACGCCGCTGATGGTGCCATCGAACTCGGCACCGACGTGCTGCTCCATCCATGCGGCGCGGTAACGCTCGTCGACCTCGCGCTCGGCCTCCTCCGCGCGGCGTGCGCGCTCGGAGCACTGCAGCGCCAGCGAAGCCATCTGGCTCGGGCTGTGGAAGCCCTCACGCCGGCCGCCCGCCAGCACGTGCTTGATCGCGCGATGGACAAGCAGGTCCGGATAGCGCCGGATCGGCGAGGTGAAATGCGCATAGGCCTGCAGCGCAAGGCCGAAGTGGCCGATGTTGTCGGGCGAGTACACCGCCTGGCTCTGGCTGCGCAGGACCACCGATTCGAGCAGGGTCGCATCCGGCCGGTCGCGCACCTTCGTCAGCAGGTTGGCGAAATCCTTCGGCTGCAGGCGGGCCCAGGCCGGCATGCGCAGCGCAAACTCCTTCAGGAACTCGAGCAGGTCGGTGTACTTGGACTCCGGCGGCTTGTCGTGGACGCGGTACGGCGCGGGGATCTTCGCCTCGAGCAGGAACTTCGCGGCCTCGACATTGGCCGCGATCATGCACTCCTCGATCAGCTTGTGCGCATCGTTGCGCTGGAGCATCCCGGCCTGCACCACTTCGCCGCGGTTGTCGAGCACGAAACGCACCTCGGACGATTCGAACTCGATCGCCCCGCGCTTCGCACGCGCCTTGGCCAGCACCTTGTACAGCTGGTGCAGGCGTTCGACCTGCGGCAGCTGCTCGCCGACCTGCTGGCGCGCCTCCGCATCGCCCTCGCCCACCGCGTTCCAGACCTGGGTGTAGGTCAGTCGCGCATGCGAGCGCATCACCGCCTCGTAGAACCTCGACTCCGCCACCTCGCCATCGCGATCGACCTGCATGTCGCAAACAAAGCACAGGCGGTCGACATCCGGCTTGAGCGAGCAGATGCCGTTGGACAGCGTCTCCGGCAGCATCGGCACGACGAAGCCCGGGAAGTACACGCTGGTCGCGCGCAACTGCGCCTCGTCGTCCAGCGGCTGGCCCGGCCGCACGTAGCTGGACACGTCGGCGATCGCGACCACCAGCCGGAAGCCGCGCGCATTGGGTTCGCAGTAGACCGCGTCGTCGAAATCCTTGGCGTCCTCGCCGTCGATGGTCACCAGCGGGGTCGAGCGCAGATCGACGCGCCCGGCGGCGGCCGCGGCGTCCACCTCCAGCGGCACCGCGCCGGCCTCGTCCAGCACCGCCGCCGGGAACTCGTGCGGCAGATCGTGGCCATGGATCGCGGTCTCGACGACCAGCGACGGGGTCAACGCATCGCCCAGCACCGCCAGCACCTTGCCGATCGGCGGACGGCGTTCGTCGCCGTTGGTGGTGATCTCGCACACCACCAGCTGCCCGTGCTGCGCTTCCAGGCGCGCGTCGGACGGGATCTGGATATTGCGCTGGATGCGGCGGTCGTCCGGCACCACGAAGCTGATGCCCGAATCGATGGTGAAGCGGCCGATCAGGCGGCTGAGCCGGCGTTCCAGCACCTCGACGATCACGCCTTCGCGGCGTCCGCGGCGGTCCAGCCCGGTGACACTCGCCATCGCACGGTCGCCGTGCATGACCTTGCGCATCTCCACCGGCGGCAGGAACAGATCGTCGCCGGCGCCGGTGTCCGGACGCAGGAACCCGAAGCCGTCGGGGTTGGCGATGATGGTGCCGGCGATCAGGTCCAGCGGCGCGGCCGGCACGTAGCCGCCGCGCCGGTTCTGCAGCAGCTGGCCGTCGCGCACCATCGCACCCAGACGCTTGCCCAGCGCGCTGGCGCGGTCGGGCGCGGTGAGCTCGAGCCGCTCGGCCAGCATGTCCATGGTCAGCGGGCCATCGGCCTCGTCCAGCATCTGCAGGATCGCCTCGCGGCTGGCGATCGGCTCGGCATAGCGCTCTGCTTCACGGCCGGCATGCGGATCGACGAAGCGCGCGCCGCGGGCGGCGGGTGACCGCGCTTCGCCCCTGGGGGCTGGCGGAGCCGGCGGCAGCCAGCCCGGCGCCTTGCCACGCCCCCCGCGCCTGGGTTGCGGGCCTTGGCCCGATGCGGAGCCATCGCCCCGTCCTGTACCGCGGCTGGCGCCACGCTTGCCTGGAGTTTTCGTCATCGGCGGCATGGTACACGGGCCAACGTGTCGGACCGGACAAGACCCGTTGACTTTGCTCCCGCCGCGCCGCAACATACGCGGCCACCTGCCCAGGTGGCGGAATTGGTAGACGCACTAGTTTCAGGTACTAGCGGGTAAAACCGTGGAGGTTCGAGTCCTCTCCTGGGCACCAAGATGGTCGGTCGGCAAAGCAGCATCGCCGGCCGCACGAAACCCCGCCTCGCGCGGGGTTTTTTGTGCCTGATCTTTCAGCCTGCGCGCCAGCCGGGCCGGCCCACGCCTTGCCGAGCTGCCCCTGACCCTGCCCTCGCCGCCATGTGGCCCGTGTGACAGCGCGCCGGCCAGCAGGTACGCGTGCGCTTCGGCGCGCCATCCCGCCGCACAAGGTACCGCCTTGATCGCGCGGTCACGGCTGCCCGCGCACCATCGGCCGGGACATCACAGGAGATCGGAGCATGACCCTGAAGCCGGCCATATCAGTCCTCGCATTCTCCCTGCTGGTTGCCTGCGGGCAGGACGTGACCCCGCCCGACGGTGGCGCGACCGGGGGCGAGGCCGCACGCGCGCCTGTGCAGGCCGAATCACCAGCGGTCGATCCCGCGCGCGTCGACGTCCCCGCGGGAACACAGCCGAGCCTGATCCGCGAGGGCAGCGACCCGGGCCATGTCGCCGACGCGAGCGGCGCAGCGCTGTATTACGTCGAGGGCAATACCGACGGCAGCCAGTGCGACACGGCCTGCCAGCAGGTCTGGCCCCCGGTGATGCTGAGCGGCGGCAGTGAACCGGTCGCCGGCCCCGGCGTGCAGCAGCCAGCAGTCGGCACGATGCGGACCCTCGCGGGCGAGCACCAGCTCACCTATCACGGCCAGTTGCTCTATCGCTATGCCGGAGATCGCGGCGCCCGTACCACCACCGGTCACGATGTCCGGGATGAGTGGGGGCACTGGCGCTTGATGGGCGTCGATGGCAAATCCGCAACGCCCTCGCCGGCGTCGCCTGATGCCAGCGACCAGCAGCAGCCAGGCGCGCAGCCCCAGGACGGCGCCGGGCAGGATTAAGACGCCGCACTGACGCAAACCGGCCGGACCTGCCCCGGCCGCCGCGGGCCTACTCACCACGCCGCCCCTTGCGTTTGCAGCGTTCACGGCGTTGGTGTGTCGCTTCCAGATCACGGCTAGTGATCATCGCGCAGCGATCCGCGTAGCCGCGGACTGCGCCCTGGGCGTCCCAGGCGAGCGTTTCGCCGAAGGCCGCGATCCCATGCCACGTCCCGACAGATACCAACAGGCTGGAGCCGCACATCCATGCACGGCTCCGGCCCGGTCACGTCATTCCGCGCGTTACCGCTACTTGCATGCCTCAGCTGCCGCCAGTGCCACCGCCTACGCGAATGCCGCTGCTATCGACCCGGTCGACGCCATCAATTCCACGCGCGACTTCGATGGCACGGTCGGCCTCGGCCTGGCTGTCGACATCGCCTGTCAGCGATACGACGCACTGACGGTTTCGACGTTGAGCTGCAGGCCCGATACATCCTTGGTCGTGAGCATGCGAAACAACGCTGGCGCTGGCGCGGTGAACGTCGCGCGCAACAGGCGTCAGCGCTGCGTGCACTGCTCATGCGCCCCCACGCGGATTGGCCGCGGAGGCGGAGCGCGGCGGGCGCTCAGTCTTGCAGCGACGGCTCCCACGCGGCCCGGTAGCGGCGGTACGCCCGTGCCAGCGGGTCGGGCAGCGCGTCGTCCACGCGCAGACCCAGTGCCGGCCAGGCATCCAGCACATCGACAATGCCCTGCCACATGGCGGTCTGCGGCAACGCGTCGTCTGGCAGATCGCGCAGGCACTGCTCGCCCCATTCGAACAGCAGCGGGCGCATCTCCTGCAGTCGGCACCGCCACCAATCCCCGGCAGGCTGGTGCACGGGGTGGCCGCGCAGGCGATCCTGCTCGCCCTCCGCGCGCAGCAGCGCGGATGCACCGCGATACCACTCGGTGTGGCCACCGGCGCGCAGGGGAACGGTCAGGGGCTTGGGTGCATTCCAGGGCCGCAGCTGGCGATGCAGGGCGGTCTCGCGGCGCCGCGCCTCGGCGACACTGTCGAAACCCACCAGGCAGCTGCGCTCCAGGTCGAAGCATTCGTAGTAGCGCGGCGCGAACGCACGCAGCCTTGCCAGTGGATCGACCGAAATGCCGAGCTTGGCAATGTCCTCGTTCAGCAGCGGGAGGAGGTAGAGATAGCAGGCCGGCATCGCGGTGCGGGGATGGGGAAAGGCGCAGCTTGCGCCAGGAAGATCGCAGCGGCTGCGAAGCTCCGACGGACCCCTGTCCGAACGCTGACACCCGGGTGCGACGCGGCGTGCGCGGGACCGTCGGCGGATGCCGGATCCCCTGCGCCGGCCAGTGCGTCGGGGCGCCATATACCCGGCGGTTTCGGGCGGTCTTCCGTGAACAAGCGCACCTGTTTTTTTCACTCCGTCTTCGTCCCGGCCTGCCTAGAGTCGGCGCTCCCCCCACACCCTCCGAGAGGCACGCAAATGGCAGTCAAGACCATCGAGGAACTTTTCATCCACGAGCTCTCAGACATCTACAGCGCCGAGAAGCAGCTGACCAAGGCGCTTCCGCGATTGGCCAAGGCAGCCGATGCCGAGGAGCTGACCGCGGCGTTCGAGCTGCACCTGGAGGAAACGCAGGGCCAGATCGAGCGCATCGACAAGGTGGTCGAGCTGCTGGGCATCAAGCTCAAGCGCATCAAGTGCGCGGCGATGGAAGGCCTGGTCGAGGAAGGCAAGGAAGTGATCGAGGAGATCGAGGCCGGCCCCCTGCGCGACGCCGCGCTCATCGGCGGCGCACAGAAGGTCGAGCATTACGAGATCGCCGCCTACGGCACGCTGTGTGCGCTGGCCAAGCAGCTCGGATATCGCGACGCGCTCCCGCTGCTGAAGGAGACGCTGGCCGAAGAAAAGTCGACCGACGAGAAGCTCACCCTGCTGGCCGAAGGCGGCGGCAACCAGCGCGCCGCACAGCAGGCGGCCTGACGCGGCTTCTGTTTCGATCGCATGAGGTTGCGGCATACGACGCTCCGGGCCCTGGGTCCGGAGCGTTGCCATGCGCGAATCCAGCGTGGCCAGGATTCCAGGCGGCTAGTCGCGGCTGCGGCCGCGACAGTGCGCAGCTCACATCCAGCGCAGGCTGCAGTGCATCGCCATGGTTTCGCCGGGCTGCAGTGCAATGTCCGGCATGAGGTTGAATGCATCCGGCGGCGCGGTCTGCGGCTCCACGCAGGTGGCGTGCGCGGTGGCGTCGTAGACCACCCAGTCACGGCACTCGGAAGAGACCACAAGACGCTGCGCGCCCCGGTGCAGGACCACGTCCTGGCGATTGACGAAGCAGTCGTCCCACGGGCCGGGCTGCACCGGCCCGGCGGGCAACACCGCGACGCCTTCCGCGTCGCGCGGATACATCGCTTCGGGGTGGAATTCCAGGCGTTCGGGCTTGCGGAACCAGGGGTGCCAGCCCAGTGAAGCCGGCATCGCATGGTCGACCGCCGTGAGCGACAGCGCCAGCAGCAGCTGCCGTCCTTCGATCGCGATCCTCTGCCCGGCAACACCCCCGAACGGCCAGCGCGCGTCCGACGGCAGCGACAGTTCCATTTCCACGTGGGCATCGGACCGTGTCGTCACCTGCCAGGGCAGGACGAAGCCCAGCCCATGGATGGCATGTTCACCCAGGTTGGCGGGCAGCACATGGCGCCGGCCCTCGAACTCGAAGCGACCGCCACGCACGCGTCCGCACCAGGGCACCATCGGGTAACAGCCCCAGGCGATGGCAGCCTCGCTGCCGTGTTCGCCATGACCGACCAGTTGCTCGATGCCATCGCAACGGATCTGTGCGATGCGCCCGCCCGCCTGTGGTGCGATGTCGACCGACAGCGCGCCATCGCCGATCGTCAGCAGCGGCCCCGGTGCAAGCGGCGAGAGCGCGCTGGCGTGGCCCGACGCGGCCGGCTCATCGGCCATAGGGCTGCAGGGTGCGGATGCGCCCGTCGGCATCGTGTTCCAGCTCGGCGACCTTGGCAGAACGCAGGTGGGTGACGCCACCGGAGAGCAACGAGTCGTGGTAGTACAGCCACCAGCGCCCTTCGAACTCCAGGATCGAGTGGTGCGTGGTCCAGCCGACCACCGGCTCGAGGATGCGACCGCCGTAGGTGAACGGCCCGTACGGGCTGTCGGCCACCGACCAGCACAGCAGGTGGGTATCGCCAGTGGAGTAGGTCAGGTAATAACGACCCTGGTGCTTGTGTACCCAGGCCGCCTCGAAGAAGCGCCGCTCGGTGTCGCCAGCCAGCAGCGGCTTGCCGTCCTCATCCAGGATCAGCACCTCGCGCGGGGCTTCGGCGAGCTGCGTCATGTCGGCGGTCAGCCGCGCCACGCGTGCGCCAAGGGCCGGCGCGTCGGCGCCCGGCTCCTCGTTCGCCGCGTCGTAGACGTTGTCGCGGTACTTCTGCAGCTGCCCACCCCAGATCCCGCCGAAGTACATGTAGTGCGTTCCATCGCTGTCGGCGTACACCGCCGGGTCGATGGAATACGTGCCGGCGATGGGCTCGGGCTCGGCGCGGAACGGACCCTCCGGGCGATCGCCCACCGCGACGCCGATCTGGAAGATGCCGTCAGGCCGCTTGGCCGGGAAATAGAGGTAGTACTTGCCGTCCTTCGTCGCCGCATCGGGCGCCCACATCTGCCGGTCGGCCCAGGGCACGTCGGCGACATCCAGCGCCAGCCCGCAGTCGGTGGTGGGGCCGTCGGGCGAATCCTGGCGCAGCACGTGGTAGTCGCGCATCTGGAAGTGGCCGCCGTCGTCGTCGAACGCGGCGCCCGCTTCCACGTCGTGCGAGGGATAGATGTAGATCTTGCCTTCGAACACGTGCGCCGACGGATCGGCGGTGTAGATGTGGCGGACCAGCGGCTGCGAGAGCGCCCGGTCGGCCAGTGCCTTGATTTCGGCGTCGGTGTATTGCTGGTCTGCCATGGCGGCGTCTCCTTCAGTAAGGCCGGGTCAGACCGGCTGCCCGGCGCGGCGCTCCGCCAGCTCGCGCTCGATGCGCGCTTCGGCCGGCTTGTCGATGCGGTAGAAGAACAGCAGCGCGGCCGCGGCCAGGAACGGCACCGAGCAATACAGGCTGACCGACAGGCGGATGCCGTTCACCGTATCCGGCGCCTGCACCGCCAGGTCGGCGTTGTAGCCGTAACGCGCCAGGATGCCGGCAACCAGCGCACCACCCACCGCCAGGCCGACCTTCAGCCCGCACAGGATGGCCGAGAAGATGATCGCGGTGGCGCGGCGGTTGTTCTTCCATTCCGAATAATCCGCCACGTCCGCCACCATCGCCCACAGCAGCGGGATGGTGATGCCGTAGAAGAACCCGTGCAGGATCTGCGCGGTGAACACCAGCCCGATCCGGTTCGGCGGGAACAGGTAGAACGCGAGCATGAACAGCGTCGAGATGAACAGGAACACGCCGTAGACGTCGCGCTTGCCGAAACGGTCGGCAAGCTTCTTGGAGAACCCGATGCCGACGACCATGAAGATGATGCCGCCTGCATTGAACAGGCTGAAGGCCGAGGTCGATGCATCCTCCGGCCACTGGAATCCTGCCAGGCCCATGCTGGTCAGGGTCGCATTGAGCCCGCCAATGAAGCCGTTGAAGCCGATGCCTTCGAGAAACGCCGCCATGGCGCCCTCGTCCAGGTAGTACTGGAAGTAATAGACATAGGTGCCGCCCTTCAGCGCGAGCGTGGTGAACACCAGGATCGTCACCAGCAGCAGCACCAGCCAGGGCCGGTTGGTGGTGAGGTCGGCCACGTCCTGGCCGATGCTCGACTTCTGCCCCGCGGCCGGCAGCACGCGCTCGCGGGTGGTGAAGAAGGTAATCAGGAAGAACACCGTGCCCACCGCCGCGAACAGCAGCATGGTGTTCTGGAAGCCCTGCACCCGATCGCCGTCGCCCAGGATCAACACCAGCGGCAGCAGCAGCGACTGCACCACCAGCTGGGCCACCATCACCGCGACGAAGCGGTAGGCCGACAGACTGTTGCGCTCGGCCATGCTGCCGGTGAGCACGCCGCTGAGCGCCGAATACGGCAGGTTGTTGGCCGCGTAGACCAGCACCAGCAGGGTGTAGGTCGCCGCGGCGTAGAAGATCTTGCCGCGCATCCCGAAGTCGGGCGTGCTGAAGGCCAGCAACGCGAGGACGCCGAACGGCAGCGCCGTCCACAGGATCCACGGCCGGAACTTGCCCCAGCGCGAATTGGTGCGGTCGGCCAGCACCGCCACCAGCGGCGTGAACACGAACGCGCCAAGCAGGCCGACGACGAAGATGATGGTGGCCGCCGTCCCCGCGGGGATGCGGTAGATGTCGGTATAGAAGAAGGCCAGGAACGTCATCAACGTCTGGAAGATGAGGTTCGCCGCCAGGTCACCGAGGCTGTAGCCGACCTTCTCGGTGACCGAAAGCCGGTCAGTGCGTGCGTTCAAGGAACTCCCCTGCTGTTCGTTGGCGGATTGGTCGCCCGGTCGGCCCTATCGTACCCGCGGCGATGGCGTCGCGGCGGGCCTGCGCCTTGCCGATCTTCGGCCATACCCATCCGAACTTTGTCATGACACCGCGTGGACCGGCAAAAAAATCACGACCCGCCCGGCACGAAGAAGTGCCGGGAGGGTCGTGGGGAGTAAAGCGTCAACCCGGAATCAGAACGTGCCGCGCAGACCGATCAGGAAGGTGCGGCCGGGCTGGTAGATCTCGCCCGGGACGTTCGGGTAGGTGATGTAGTTGCGGGTTTCCTCGTTGGTGATGTTGAGGACGTTGAAGGTGACCTGCGGCTTGGACGGCAGCGAGGCCAGGGTGTAGCTCGCCGACAGGTCGAACTGCCCGCGATCCTCGCCGAAGTACTGGCCGTAGTTGATGCCGCCCTCGTTGTTGCCGCGTGCGCGCTGCGCCGAACCCTCGACCCAGTTGTACGACAGGCGGACCGAGGTGACGTCGTTTTCCCAGTACGCCGTGGCATTCCACATCACCGGCGAGATGCCGAACAGGTTGCCTCCCAGCTGGGCAGCTTCCTGGCCGGTCGGCTTCAGGTCGATGTCGGTGTAGTTGGCCATGAAGCCAAGTCCCTGGAACACGAAGTCCAGCGGCTGCACCCAGATCAGTTCCCAGCCCTGGATATCGAGCGTGGCGTCGGCGTTGACCTGCTGGCGGACGTTGACCGGCGCATCCAGGCCGCCGTTGGCGTTGAGCGCGGCCAGCTGGTTCTCGGTCAGCGAGTCCAGCGGGATGCCGAGGTCGCGGAAGCGACGCACGTTGATGCCCTGGTAGGTGTAGCCGGACACGCGCTTGTTGAACAGGGTCAGCGCCACCATGCCTTCGTCGCCGGTGTACCACTCCAGGCCCAGGTCGAAGTTGGTCGACAGGTAGGGCGACAGGTTGGGATTGCCCTGGTCGGCGAGTTCGGCCGACGGGTCGGAGAACGTCGTGGCCGGCAGCATCGAGCGCGGGTTGGGACGGGTCATCGTGCGCGAGCTGGACATGCGCACCACCCAGTCGTCGGCCACATCCCAGGCCACGTTGAACGAGGGCAGCCACTCATCGTAGGTGCTGCTCAGCGTTTGCCAGCTGCGCGTCCCGCCCAGCACCACCGGACCGGTGATGTCCTGGTCGGTGTCGATGTAGCGCACGCCGCCGTTGAAGCGCAGGCTGCGGTTCCAGACCTCGGTCTCGCCGTTGAACTCGATGTAGGCCGCCATGCTCTTCTCGTCGAAGCCGCCGGCTGCCGCACCGACCGACTGCGAGGTGCCCGTCTCGGGCGCCTCGTCGAAGAACCGCGCGTAGTCGGTCGCGTTCATGAACGCATCGAAGTCGACGGTGACGAACCCGTAGGGGCCCGGGCGCAGGAAGTTGGGCAGATCGCCCGGGGTCACTGCGTTGAACACGTTGGCCTGCCACGCGGCGCTGTTGTCGAAGGCGACCATGGTGCGCCTGGACCTGTCGTGCGAGACGCCGACCTTGATGTTGCGGTCGTCTTCGCCGAACTGCAGGTCCGCACGCACGCGCCCGGCCTCGGTCACGCGCTTTTCGTTGTTGAGGTTGACGCGTCCGCCGGCCCAGCCCCAGCCCGCGTTCGGGTCGTTGAGGTCAAGCCCACCTGCGTTAAAGGAAGGCGTGCCGTTGTTGGTGTACTCGACCGTGGTGAACGGCGAGGTCGGCATGATCGTGGGCGACTCGCGGAAGAACCAGCTGCGGCTCCAGTTGGCCTGCACGTCCAGCTTCACCGCATCGTCCTCACCGAACCAGAAGGTCGCGCCGGGGCTGATGTTCCAGTATTGCACTTCGTCGCGATACGGCCGCGCTTCGAGCAGGAACTGGGAGTTCACCAGCGTGGCGCTGGTGACCACGTTGTTGGCATCCAGCTGCATGTTGGTCGGCAGGAAGCCGGAGGGGCCGAAGGTGCGCCCGACCAGGTTCACGTCGATGCGGTCGTTCTCGTAGCTGGCGCGCGAATACAGCGCATCCACATAGAAGTGCATCTGGTCGTTGGGACGCCACTCGAGCGAGCCGACCACCGCATCGCGGTCGCGATCACCCGACATGTCGACCGGGCGCGCCAGACGCGGGAACAGCGCCTCGGTGATCTGGCCGATCGAAAGCCCGGGATTCTGCGCGAGCAGCCACTCGGCATCGACAATGTCTCCCGGTGTCATCCCTGCCCCGCGGGTCGACGCGTTGTCGGGCACGGTGTTGGGCATCTGCAGGCTGCCGCCGCCGCCCGGATTGCACTCGGCCGGACGGTTGGTCAGCGGATCGACGCCGGCGGGCGGAGCCAGGCCGCACTGCTGGTAGTTGAGGCCGGGATTCATCCAGCCCACCGATTCCCAGCCGCGCACTGCGATCCGGCTGCGCACCACGGACGCGCCCACCAGGGCGCCGAAGGTGCCTTCGTCGTTGGTCCAGCTGTACAGCGCCGATCCGCGCGGATTGAGCTTCTCGCCGATGGTGTTGTAGTCGAACTGGCCGGAGTAGTTGAAGTGGCGGCCCGGGATGTCGAACGGACGCATGCTGCGCATGTCGACCACGCCGGAGATGCCGCCTTCGGGGAGGCTCGCCTGCGGCGACTTGTAGACCGTGAGCTTGTTGAAGAACTCGGTCGGGAACAGGTTGAGGTCGACTTCGCGGTTCTGGTTGCCGCGGTTGAGGCCGATCGAAGCCGTCGCCGCCTCGCCACCGTTGATGATGGTCTTGGTGAAGCTCTGCGGCAGGCCGCGGATACCGACGTTCAAGCCTTCACCGTTGACGTCGCGGTCGATCTGGATGCCCGGGATGCGGGCCAGCGACTCGGCGATGTTGGTGTCGGGGAACTTGCCGATGTCCTCGGAGAAGATCGAGTCGGTGAAGCCGGTGGATTCGCGCTTGGCCTCGGTCGAGAACTGCAGGCTCTGGCGGTAGCCGGTGACCACGACCGAGTCGAGGTCGGTGGCGGTGGTGGCGGGCGTCGGCGCATCCTGCGCGGCGGGCGCCTGCTGCGCCAGCGCAGTGCCTGCGAGGCCAACCAGGGCCAGGCCCAGGGCATGTGACAAAGCGGTTCTTGCGAGTCTGGTGTTCACGGAACTCCCCTCCCGTTGCTGTGGACCGGTTCGGCTTCTAAAATGGCCACCGGTGGACATTGATTCTTCGATATTTCGCTTGCGGAGCATTCGACTAGCGGGCCGGATGGTAGCGCTATCAACTTTGCAGGCACACGCTGCGTTGCAACATCCCGCAACACGCTGCAAACAGCGATACGTGACGACAGCGCTGTCGGAAAATCGGACGCGCGTGATCGAGTGGCTCGCTGTCTGGTGGATGTGATACTGATAGCGCTATCACGATCGCATCGGGGAGAGCGATAGATGCCGCTTGCACGCGTTGGAACCGGGGCGTCAAACGCCATGCTGATGGATCGGACATGCCGATGAGCGCAGCGCAATCCCCTGCACCGAATGCGCCCGTGTTCAGCCGATACCGCTGGGTCATCTGCGCACTGCTGTTCTTCGCCACGACGATCAACTACGTCGACCGCGCGGTGCTGGGCGTGCTCGCACCGACGCTGGTCGCCGAATTCGGCTGGAGCCAGCAGGAATACGGCGTCATCAGTGCATCGTTCACGCTCGCCTATGCGATCGGCTTCCTGTTCGCGGGCTGGTTCATCGACCGTGTCGGCACGCGCGTGGGCTACAGCGTGTACCTCACCGCGTGGTCCATCGCAGCGGCCGCACACGCGCTTGCAAAATCGGTGGTCGGCTTCAGCCTCGCGCGCTTCGCGCTGGGGCTTGGCGAATCGGGCAACTTCCCCGCTGCGGTCAAGACGGTTGCGGAATGGTTTCCCAAGCGCGAGCGTGCTTTTGCTACCGGTATCTTCAATGCCGGCTCCAACATCGGCGCGATCGTCGCGCCGCTGCTGGTGCCGTGGCTGGCGTTGACCTGGGGCTGGCGCACCGCCTTCGTCGTTACCGGGCTTGCGGGGTTGGTGTGGCTGGCGTTCTGGCTGCCTGTTTACCGCCGCCCTGCCGAACACCCCAAGGTGTCGCCGGCCGAACTGGCGCTGATCAACAGTGATCCGCCCGATCCGCCGGTCAAGGTCTCGTGGCTGCAACTGCTGCGCTTCCGCCAGACCTGGGCGTTCACCGCCGGCAAGTTCCTCAGCGATTCGGTCTGGTGGTTCTACCTGTTCTGGTTTCCGATGTTCATGGCCGACCGCTTCGGGGTGGACCTGCGCACGATCGGCCTGCCGATGGTCACGGTGTTCCTGCTGGCCGACGTCGGTTCGGTGGGTGGCGGCTGGTTCAGTTCGTTCCTGATGAAGCGCGGCTGGAGCGCGAATGGCGCGCGCAAGACCGCGATGCTGATCTGCGCGCTGTGCATCCTGCCGGTGGTCTTCGCCCCGCATGTCGAAGGCCAATGGGTCGCGGTATGGCTGATCGGGCTGGCCGCGGCCGCGCACCAAGGCTTCTCCGCCAACCTGTTCACGCTGACGTCCGACATGTTCCCGCGCGCCGCGGTTGCGTCGGTCGTCGGCATCGGTGGCTTCGCCGGCGCGATGGGCGGCTTCTTCATGAATCTCGGCGCTGGCTGGCTTCGCGAGAGCACGGGCAGCTATGCGGCGATGTTCATCATGGCCGGTGGCGCCTATCTGGCCGCGCTGCTGGTCATCCATCTGCTGGCACCGCGGCTGGAGCCGGCGCGGCTCGACGCGGTCGACGCCAAAGCCTGATCCGGGTACCGCGGCGGACGCTGCGGCCGATTCGAGACACAAGGTGCGGGATCGCGCCGCCACAAGGACAACCTGCTGCATGAGACGCTCGCCTTTCTTCCTGATCGCCCCGCTGTTCTGCCTGCTTGCCGCCCTGCCCGGCACGACGGCGGCCGCACCGGACTGCAGCGCGCCCGCATCCGTATGCGAATCCCGCAGCAGCGGCGCGCTGACGCTGATCGACCGGGGCACGCCGGTCCAGGTGCTGGTCGACGAGGCCGACTTCGCCGCTGTCCATCACGCAGCCGACGCGCTGCGCGCCGACCTGGTGGCCGTGGCCGGCGCCGCGGAAAATGCATCCGCGCGACGCGATGACACCGCGATCATTGCCGGCACGCTGGGCCACAGCGCGCGTATCGACCGCATCGTGCGCGAACAGCAGATCGATACCAGCGGCGTTGCCGGCACCTGGGAGGCGTACCTGCTGCAGGTCGTCGACAACCCCGAACCCGGCATCGGTCGCGCGCTGCTGGTGGTCGGTGCCGACCGGCGGGGCACTGCATTCGGCCTGTACGAACTCTCGCGCCGCATCGGTGTTTCGCCGTGGACCTGGTGGGCCGATGTGCCGCCGACGCAGCGCGCGTCGCTCCACGTGGCGCCTGGCCGCTTCGTCGACGCGCCCAAGGTGAAGTACCGCGGCATCTTCATCAACGACGAGGATCCCGCGCTCGGCAACTGGAGCAAGGCCACCTTCGGCGGCACCAACCACCAGTTCTACGAACGCGTCTACCAGCTGATCCTGCGCCACAAGGCCAACTACCTGTGGCCGGCGATGTGGATCCCGCGTGCGTTCTACGACGACGACCCGCGCAACGCCGAGCTGGCCGACGAGTACGGCGTGGTGATCGCCACCACCCACCACGAACCGATGATGCGCGCGCACGACGAGTGGTCCCGCCACGGCAAGGGGCCCTGGGACTACGCGCGCAACGCCGATGCGCTGCAGGAATTCTGGCGCGGCGGCATCGAGCGCCTGCAGGGCCGCGAGGCGGTCGTCACGCTCGGCATGCGCGGCGACGGCGACGAGCCGATGACCGAGGAAACCGCGACCACCCTGCTCGAACGCATCGTCGCCGACCAGCGCCGCATCATCACCGAGATCACCGGGCAGCCCGTCGAACAAACGCCGCAGGTCTGGGCGCTGTACAAGGAAGTGCAGGATTACTACGACAAGGGCATGCGCGTGCCCGACGACGTGACCCTGCTGTTCGCCGACGACAATTGGGGCAACATCCGGCGCCTGCCCGATCCGGCGCAGCAGCGCCCGGGCGGCTACGGCGTCTACTACCACTTCGACTACGTCGGCGGCCCGCGCAACTACAAGTGGCTCAACACCACCCAGGTCGAGCGCGCCTGGGAGCAGATGCGCCTGGCCTGGGCGCACGGCGTGGAGCGGCTGTGGGTGGTCAACGTCGGCGACATCAAGCCGATGGAACTGCCGATCAGCGTCTTCCTCGACCAGGCCTGGGATCCCGATGCCGCGGACCTGGACTGGATCACCCACTACCCCGAAGCCTGGGCGGCCGAACAGTTCGGCCCGGCGCATGCACGCGAGATCGGCGACATCCTCGGCCGCTACACGCAGTACAACGCGCGTCGCAAGCCGGAGCTGCTCGACGCCAACACCTGGAGCCTGCTGCACGACGGCGAGGCCGACCGCGTGCTCGCCGAATGGGACGCACTCGAACAGCGCACGCTGTCGCTGGCCGCGCGTATCCCGGCCAGCCATCGCGATGCCTGGGTGCAGCTGGTCGAGTACCCGGTGCTGGCCAGCGCCAACCTCACCCGCATGTATCTCGCCGCTGCGCGCAATCGCCTGTATGCGGCGCAGGGCCGTGCGTCGGCCAACCACTGGGCCGATGAAACCCGACGTCTGTTCGAGCGCGACGCCGAACTGCAACGCGTCTACGAGCAGGATGTCGCGGGCGGCAAGTGGATCCACATGATGTCGCAGGTGCGCATCGGCTACACGCACTGGCAGCAGCCGCCGCGCAACGTGATGCCGGCGCTGGCGCGCGTCGACGTGCCCGAGCGCGGGGTCACCGGCGTTGCGGTCGAGGGCGACGCACGCGGCTGGCCGCAGCGCGCGGCATCGCCACGGTTGCCCACCCTCGACCCGGTCGCTGCACGCAGCCGCGACGTGGTGATCTACAACCGCGGCGCGCAGGCGGTCGGTTTCACCGCGAAGTCCTCGCAGCCGTGGCTGAAGGTCTCTCCCGCCAGCGGCGATGTACAGGACGCACAGGCGCTCCAGCTGGACGTCGACTGGGCGCGCGTGCCCGAAGGCGAGCACGAGGCCGTGATCGCCATTCTCGGCGCCGACCGCACCGAGGTCTATGTGCAGGTGCCGGTGCGCAAGCCGCCGGCACATCGCGGCGCGCGCGGTTTCTTCGAAGGCGACGGGGTGGTGGTCATCGAGGCCGCGCATCACGCGCGCGCGGTGGCGCCCGCCGGCGGCGAATGGCAGGTGATCCCCAACCTGGGCCGCACCCTGTCGGGCGTGACCGCCTGGCCCGCGACCGGCGAGCCACTGGTGCCCGGTGGCGATGGCGCGCGACTCGAGTATCCGATCGTCGTGGACGCCGAAGGCGAGGTCGAAGTGCGCGTCACCCTGGCGCCGACGCTCGACCTGCGCCATCGCGGCGGCCTGCGTCATGCCGTGTCGATCGGCGACGCGGCCCCGCAGCTGGTGAACATGCGGCTGGATCCGACGCCGGGCGACCGCGACTTCCGCGCATGGGAGCTGGCGGTGATCGACAACATGCATGTCGCCACCTCGCGCCATCGCGTCACGGCCGGCGCCAACACGCTCAAGCTGTGGCAGGTCGATCCGGGCGTGGTGTTCCAGCGCATCGAAGTGGTCACGCGGCCGGGCGCGCGCGGTACGCTCGGGCCGGAGGAGAGCCAACGACGCTGAGAGGCCCAGCCCACCACGCGGCTGCGGATGTCTGCCTGCAGTCGAACCACAGCCGGACGTGCCCGGGTGCAGCTGACCTGCACCGGGCATCGACGCAGTGCCGCGTGCGGGTCGACGGACCGGACTTCCCCAGGCAGCCAGGCCGCGCACCTGTACGCGCAACCCGCCACTCCTGCTCCGCCCGGCGGACGCAGATCACGCATCCAGACCCGAACCCATGAACATCGCGACCAAGCCGCTGCACCTCCACGAAGACCGCCTGTTTCCTGCCGATGCGACGCAGCGCGCGATCGCGCGACGTCTCTATGCCGAAGTCGCGTCGCTGCCGATCATCAGCCCGCATGGCCATACCGACCCCGGCTGGTGGGCCAGCGACGCGCCGTTCGCCGACGCCACCGAGCTGCTGCTGGTCCCGGACCACTACGTGTTCCGCATGCTCTACAGCCAGGGCATCGGCCTGGACGCGCTGGGCATCCCGCGTGCGGATGGTTCGCGCGCCGAGGTCGATCCCCGCGCGGCCTGGCGATTGTTTGCGCAGAACTTCCACCTGTTCCGCGGCACGCCTTCGTCGATGTGGCTCAACCACGTCTTCCACGAAGTGTTCGGCCTGCGCGAGCGGCTGCATGCGGACAGCGCCGACCGCTACTACGACACCATCACCCAGGCGCTGCAGACGCCGCAGTTCCGTCCGCGCGCCCTGTTCGATCGCTTCAACATCGAGGTCATCGCCACCACCGAGTCGCCGCTGGACCCGCTGGACCATCACCAGGCGATCCGCGACAGCGGCTGGGGCGGCCGGGTGGTCACGGCCTACCGTCCCGATCCGGTCATCGATCCCGAACACGAGCAGTTCCGCTCGGCGCTGGAGCGGTTCGGCGAGATCACCGGCGAGAACGTCTACGACTGGGGCGGCTACCTGCGCGCGCACCGCCAGCGTCGCGCCTTCTTCGCCTCGATGGGTGCGACCTCCACCGACCACGGACACCCCAGCTGCGCGACGGCCGACCTGCCCGCCGACCAGGCGCGCGCCCTGTTCACGCGCGTGGTCACCGGCAAGTTCACCGTCGCCGATGCGGAGCTGTTCCGCGCCCAGATGCTGACCGAGATGGCGGCGATGAGCCTGGACGACGGCCTGGTGATGCAGATCCACCCGGGCTGCTTCCGCAACCACAACCGCGGCCTGTTCGAACGCCATGGCCGCGACAAGGGCGCGGACATCCCGCTGCGCACCGAGTATGTGCACGCGCTCAAGCCGCTGCTCGACCGTTTCGGCAACGAGCCGACGTTCCGGCTGATCCTGTTCACCCTGGACGAGAGCACCTACGCGCGCGAACTGGCACCACTGGCCGGCCACTGGCCCTGCCTGTTCCTCGGCCCGGCGTGGTGGTTCCATGACTCGCCCGACGGCATGTGGCGGTTCCGCGAGCAGACCCTCGGCACGGCGGGCTTCTACAACACGGTCGGCTTCAACGACGACACGCGCGCATTCCTCTCGATCCCGGCGCGCCATGACGTCGCGCGCCGCATCGACTGCGCGGTGCTCGCCAAACTCGTGTCCGAACACCGCATCGACGAGGACGAAGCCAGCGAGGTCGTGATCGACCTCGCCTGGCGCCTGCCGAAGGAGGCATACCGACTGTGAATCCGCAGACCCGGCCCGCCCGCGTGCCATCGCGCGTCCACGGCAGCGCCCTGCTGCTCCTGCTTGCGGCGTTGGCATCGATGGCGGCGCCGGCATTCGCCTCGCCGCGCGAAAGCCTGTGCCTCGACAGCGGCTGGCGCTTCCATGCCGGCGATCCGCCCGGCGTGGACGGGCGCCTGGACTATGACGTCCGTCCGGAGGTGATCCGCAGTGCCGACGGCAAGGTGGCCGATGCGCGCCCCGACGAGGCCGTGCGCATCCAGGCCGACCGGCCGGTGCTCAAGCCCTGGATCCTGCCGACCGCGAACCGCTTCATCGCCAGTCCGGAGCGGCGGCACGTGCGTCCGGCGCAGGCGCCCGACGTCGGCGACATCGCTTTCCTGCACGCCACCTTCGACGACAGCGCCTGGCAGCCGGTGACGCTGCCGCACGACTGGGCGATCGCCGGGCCGTTCATCGCCGAAGGCCCCTACGGCGGCATGGGCCGGTTGCCGAGCTGGGGCATCGGCTGGTACCGGCGGGCCCTCGACATCCCGGCCTCGCAGCAGGGCCGGCAGGTCTTCCTCGACGTCGGCGGCGCCATGTCGCACGCCAGCGTCTGGCTCAACGGCGCCCTGGTGGGCGGCTGGCCGTACGGCTACAACGGCTGGCGCGTGGACCTTACGCCCTACGTCGCCTTCGGTGGCGACAACCAGCTCGTGATCCGGCTCGACAACCCGCCCGAGTCCGCGCGCTGGTATCCCGGCGGCGGCCTGTACCGCGATGTGTGGCTGACCAGCACCGCGCCGGTACACGTGGCGCAGTGGGGCACCTATGTCACCACGCCCGAGGTGTCGGCCGAATCGGCCAGCGTCCACCTGCGCGTGGAGATCGACAACGCCACCGACGCACCGGTGCGCGTGCAGGTGGATACCGGCTTCTTCGCGCTCGACGGCAACGGTGCCGCGGCCGGCGAGGCCGTTGCGCACATTCCCACGATCGGCGTCGACGTGGTGGCCGGCGGCAGCACCAAGGTCACCTCGGGCACGCACATCGCCAACCCGCGCCTGTGGGGGCCGCCCCCGGGCCAACAGCCGCATCGCTATGTCGCGGTGACCACGCTGCGCCAGGCGGGACGCGTCATCGACCGGTACGAGACGCGCTTCGGCATCCGCGACGTGCAGTGGGATGCCGGCCGCGGCGTGATCGTCAACGGCGAACACGTCGTGCTCAACGGGGTGAACCAGCATCACGATCTCGGCGCGCTGGGCGCTGCCTTCAACCTGCGCGCGGCCGAGCGCCAGCTCGAGATCCTGCGCGGGATGGGCGTCAACGCCATCCGCATGGCGCACAACCCGCCCGACCCGCAGTTGCTGGAGCTCACCGACCGCATGGGCTTCCTGGTCGTCGACGAGGTCTTCGACTCATGGGAGAAGAAGAAGACCCCGCTCGATTTCCACCTTGTCTTCCCCGACTGGCACGAAGCCGACCTGCGCGCGATGCTGCGCCGCGATCGCAACCATCCCTCGGTCATCCTGTGGAGCGTGGGCAACGAAGTCGGCGAGCAGTACGACGGCGATGCCGGCGCGGCCATCGGCCGGCGGCTGGTGCAGATCGTGCGCGAAGAAGACCCGACCCGACCCACCACCGCGTCGATGAACTGGGCCAAGGCCGACATGCCCTTCCCCGCCGCGTTCGACGTGATCAACCTCAACTACCAGGGCGAAGGCATCCGCCAGGAGCCCGAGTTCGAAGGCACCGAACGCATCCGCACCCCGCCGTCGTACCCGGCCTTCCGCGAGGCGTTTCCCGACAAGGTCATCTTCGGCAGCGAGACCGCATCCGCGCTCAGCACGCGCGGCACTTACCTGTTCCCGGTCACGCCCGCACGGAGCGCGCCGGTGCGCGACCACAACGGCGGCGGCGACTCGAGCCAGGCCCTGGTCAGCGCCTACGAACTGTATGCGGTGGACTTCGGCTCTTCCGTCGACAAGGTCTTCGCCACGCTCGACCGCCACCCCTTCGTGGCTGGCGAGTTCGTCTGGAACGGCTTCGACTATCTCGGCGAGCCGACGCCCTACTACAGCGCGCGTTCGTCCTACAGCGGCATGATCGACCTGGCGGGCTTTCCCAAGGACCGCTACTACCTCTACCAGGCGCGCTGGCGGCCGGACCTGCCGATGGCGCACATCCTGCCGCACTGGAACTGGGCGGGCCGCGAAGGCGAGGTAACGCCGGTACATGTCTTCACCAGCGGCGACGAAGCCGAACTGTTCCTCAACGGGGTGTCGCAGGGGCGGAAGAAGAAGGCGCCGTTCGAGTACCGGCTGCGCTGGGACGAGGTGGTGTACCAGCCCGGCGAGCTGCACGTGCGCGTCTGGCGCGAAGGGCGCGAATGGACGCAGGCGCGCGTCCAGACCACCGGCGCACCGGCGCGGCTGACGCTCGAGGCCGACCGCGCGCGCATCGGCAACGACGGCCGCGACCTGTCCTTCATCACCCTGCGCGTGCTCGACGCCGAAGGACGCGAGATCCGCAATGCCGACGACCTCGTGCGCTTCGAGGTCGAGGGGCCGGCCGAACTGGTCGCCACCGACAATGGCGATCCGCGCGACCTGACCGCGTTTCCCTCGCCGGAACGCAAGGCCTTCAGCGGGCTGGCGCTTGCGATCGTGCGTGGCCTCGCGGACCAGTCGGGGACCGCCATCGTGCGCGTGCGCAGCGAAGGCCTGGCGCCGGCGGAACTGCGGCTGCAGGTGGGCCCGGCACGGTGAGCGCCATGCGAGCAATCCCCATGTCGATGGCCCGCCTGTCCTTGCTGCTGTGTGCGCTGTTGTTCAACGTGAGCACCACCGCCGCCCCCGCGTTGCCATCCCCCGCGCCCGAAGCGCCTACCGGCTGGGTCAAGAACCCGCGCTACTGGCCCGATCCGGTGATGGACCAGGTCGCGCCGGCACTGCCGGCATTCGAACGCGAGCGGGCGGTGCTGGTGTTCTCCAAGACCAACGGCTTCCGCGACGGCGAGCAGATCGATGCAGCCAATGCCGCCCTGGCCGACATGCTCGCGACGCGCGGCTTGGACAGCTTTGTCAGCGAGAACGCGGCGGTGTTCAATCCCGACGCGCTGGCGAAGTTCGACGTGGTGGTGCTCAACAGCATCAGCGGCAACGTCTTCACCGACGCGCAGCGCGCGGCCTTCCGACAGTGGATCGAGGACGGTGGCGGCGTGGTCGCCCTGCATGGCGCTGGCGGCGATTCGCGTTACGACTGGGACTGGTATGTCGACACCCTGATCGGCGCGCAGTTCATCGGCCATACCTCCAGGCCCAACCAGTTCCAGGACGCCATCGTGCAGGTCGCCGAACCCGCGCATCCGGCGATGCAGGGCCTGCCCGCGGAATGGCGACGCGAGGACGAGTGGTATGCCTTCGATCGCGTGCCCAGCGGCCATGGCACGCGCGTGCTCGCGCGCCTGGACGAAGACAGCTATGCGCCGGCGCCGGAACAGCGCATGGGCGACCATCCCGTCGTCTGGACGCGCTGCATCGCGCGCGGCCGCGTGTTCTACAGCGCGCTCGTTCACAAGGCCGAGACCTATGCCGAACCGCTGCACCTGCGCATGATCGACGGCGCCATCGGCTGGGCCGCCGACACCCCGCGCGACGCCTGCCATTGAGCCACATCCACGCATTCCCGGCGAAGCGTCGACGCTTCGCATCACCAGATCCGAGGTCGTTCACATGAAGCGCCACGCCCCCAAGCTCCTCGCTGCCGCACTCCTGCTGGCTGCGGCCACCACCCAGGCCGCGCCGCCGCCCGCCACGCTCAAGCAGGCCTATGCGGACGCCTTCCTGATCGGGACCGCGGTCAACGACAGGATGGTCAGCGGCGAGGATGCGCGCGCGCAGGCGCTGGTGCCGCTGCACTTCAACGCGGTCACCGCCGAGAACGTCATGAAGGTCGAAGTGCTGCATCCCGAGCCCGACACCTGGGATTTCGCCGCCGCCGATGCGTTCGTCGCCTTCGGCCAGCAGCACGACATGTATCTGGTCGGCCACACCCTGGTCTGGCACAACCAGACCCCGGACTGGTTCTTCGAGAGCGACGACGGCACGCCCGCCGACACCGCGACCATGCGCGAACGCATGCGCGCGTACATCCAGGTCGTCGCCGGCCGCTATGCCGGCAAGGTGCAGGCCTGGGACGTGGTCAACGAAGTGATGGGCGAGGACGGCAAGTATCGCGACACGGTCTGGACCCGCGCCTACGGTGGCGATGGCGATGCACTGGTGCGCGATGCTTTCCGTTTCGCCAGCGAGGCCGCGCCGGACACCCAGCTGTACTACAACGACTTCAACGCCTGGCGCCCGGAAAAGCGCGACGGCATCGTGCGCATGGTGAAGATGCTGCAGCAGCACGGCGTCCGCATCGACGGCATCGGCATCCAGGGTCACTGGGGCCTGAACTTCCCGTCCACTGAACACATCGAGGCCGCGATCGATGCCTATGCCGCGCTTGGAGTGAAGGTGATGGTCACCGAGCTCGACGTCGACGTGCTGCCGCTGACGAAAGAGGGCCAGATCATCGGCCAGGGCATGAGCCACCCGCAGTTCCAGCTGCCGGAGTTCAAGACCTTCCTCGATCCCTACCAGGCGGGCCTGCCGGCCGACGTAGAGCAGCAGCTCGCCGACCGCTACGCCGAGCTGTTCCGCATCTTCCACGGCCGCCGCGACAAGCTGCACCGCGTGTCGGTCTGGGGCGTGGAGGACGGCATGTCGTGGAAGAACGACTACCCGATTCCCAACCGCACCAACTACACCCTGCTATTCGACCGCCAGGGCAAGCCGAAGCCGGCGTTCGATGCGGTTCTGGCGGTGCCGACGACACAGGCCGCCGTCGACTGAGGCATTGCCATGGGTGGTGGCTGGCCGCCACCGGGCGTCCGGCTGTCATGGGCGATGGCGCGATGCCCGGCGGCCGCAGGCATTCCGCTCAGCGCAGCACGCCGCGACCTGCGAGCTGGCGGCAGTAGTGCACCATCAGGGCCAGCAGTGCGGCCAGCACCAGGGGCATCGCCCACAGCATGCCCATGGCCTCGCGGCCGTCGCTGAGCACCAGCACGTAGGCGATGTAGACCAGGCTGCCCGCCGTTGCCAGCGCGAACAGCGCGCCCGCGACCTTGCGCCGCAGGACGAGGGCCAGCGCCCCCAGCAGCCCGGCCCAGACCGAAAGCGTCCAACCCGCGATTGCCCACGCTGGCTGTGCGGAGAAGTACGCGACCTGCCCCTCGCTCATGCCGGACGCCCGGTAGTAGGTCGCGCCCTGCGCAAGGCTCATGCCGTGGTCGAACCCGGCCGCCAGGCCATAGAGCAGCAGCACCCCGCCCAGCAGCCATCCATGCCAGGGCATCCGCGCGCCCTGTGTGCCCGTGCCGATCCGGTTCCGCATGTCGATGTCCCCCCTGTGGAGGGGCTCAGCATGGACGCCGCCGTATCCCCGCGACAGGCGCGAAAGGCCAGGCGACTTCCGGCACCCCGTCCATCGCGCGCACGCCTGCGGACATGCCCGGCGAGCGCCGATCCGCTATCGTCGGCGCACCCGAGGGAGTCGCCATGGCCCGCATCGCCAACCCCATCCTCACCGGCGTCCATCCCGACCCCTCGATCCTGCGCGTCGGCGACGTACAACACCGACGCCTTCTACTACCTGTTCCTCACCCGCGCGTCGCACTCGCGGCGCTGCCTCGGCCTCGTGCGCTGCGAGCGCGGCCAGGTCAGCTACCCGGTCGAGAAGGGGTATCCGCTCGACGACTGCGAGCGCGTGTACCTGAGGCTGGCATCGACCATGGCCGCATCGCCTTCTCGTACTCGCGCGACGGCGAGCACTGGCATGCCGTGGGCTGGGAGCAGGACGCGTCGATCCTGTCAGACGAGCACGCCCTGCCCTGCAGCTTCACCGGCAACTTCGTCGGCATCGCCTGCCAGGACCTGTCGGGACGCCCGCGGCACGCCGATTTCGACTGGTTCGAATATCGCGAGCTGGGCGACGGCTGAACGGGCCCCGCGCGGTGCATGCCGACCGGGTGGCGCCAGCGCAGCCTGGGACAATGTGCCACTGCGGCGGCAGGACCCGCAGCGGGACAGCCACGTACAATACGCACGCGACCGCGGCTGCGGCCGCATCCCTTCTGGGGAGTAGCCGGCTTCCGCCTGCGGAAGCGCGACCGTCAACACACTCGGCCCGCAGCGGCCGTGGCGGTCGCAACCTGAGGGTTGGCGAGACCAGCGGGCCACGCACGCCACAGCGGTCGGGCGCGTGCGCGGCCTGTTGTGCCCAAGCCTCGCCGTCCCGGATCCCCGATGCACCCCGTTTCGATCCTGCTGCTCGGCCTGGCGATGTCCACCGACGCCTTTGCCGCGGCCATCGGCAAGGGCGCCGCGATGCGCAGCCCGCGCTGGCGCGATGCGCTGCGCGCCGGTCTGGTGTTCGGGCTGATCGAGGCGACCACGCCCATCATCGGCTGGCTGCTGGGTTCGAGCGCGGAGGGTCTGGTCGAGGCCTGGGACCACTGGATCGCGTTCGCCCTGCTGACGGCGCTGGGCCTGCACATGATCCACAAGGCGCTGCACGCCACCCCGGACAACGACGCGCCACCGCAGCGCGGACTGGGCGCGCTGGCGCTGGCGGGCCTGGCGACCAGCATCGATGCGCTCGCGGTTGGCGTGGGCCTGGCGTTCGTGGAGGTGGACATCCTCGCCGTGGCCGCGGTGATCGGCCTGTGCACCTTCGTGATGGTCACCGCGGGCGTCATGGCCGGGCGCGCACTTGGCCAGGTGCTGGGGCGGCGCGCCGAGATCGCGGGCGGGGTCATCCTGATCCTGGTGGGCGCGATGATCGTGTACGAGCATGTGTTCGCCTGACACGCGGCTGCCACGCCGAGCACGTGTTCGCCTGATACGCGGCTGCCACGCCTAGCGCGTGTTCACCTGACACACGACTGCCACGCCGAGCGCGTGCTGGCCCGGTGCTCGCCCCTGCTGCGATGCCTTGTCAGGACGAAGCCAGACTCGACGTCATCCCCGCGAATGCGGGGATCCATGTGCTCCCGGCATTCCTGGAACACGACGCCGCTGGATGACCAGCCGTCGGCCGTTGAAAAGCGTTTCCCGCATTCGCGGGAACGACAGGCGCCTTGATCGGATGCAGCTTGCTTCGGAGCGACTGATGGACGCCCCGACCATCAGCAAGCGCCGCATTCGCCGCAATCGTCCCTTGATTTTCAGCTTGCGGGCCGCGACCGCAGAGCGACCCACGGTGCCAGCACGCGCAGCAGCCGCGGTCGCGCGGACAGCAACATCGCCACCAGCAGGGCCGAGCCGGACAGGGTCATCAGCCAGACCAGCACCGCCATCGAGGCGTGGTCGGCGAGCAGGCACAGCACCAGCGACGCGACCACGCCGATCGCGCCCGCCGCGCGCAACGACTGCGCCTGGCGGACAGGCAGCGCGCGCGCCCACACCTGTGCAGCGTGCGCCGGCATCGCCAGCGAAAGCCAACCCATGCCGGCAAATCCGGCAAGCAGCGCGGCGAGCAGCAGCCCGGCCGCGTGCGTGGTCTCAGGCATGCTTGGCCTCCGTTGCCATCGGCGCGGCAGACTTCGCGGCGGCGCGTGCCCACAGCCGGCGCGCGACAAGACCGGCGACCGTCGCACAGGCGAGCAGCGACAGATCCACGCCCGCCACCGGCCAGTAACCCGCAGCAAGCGTGCGCAGCAGATGATCGCCGGTGGTCGCCCAGTTCAACAGCACCGCGGCCAGTGCCATCACCGCGATCGCGGCGCTCTGTTCGCGCCACGCGGGATTCGCCCGCCCTTGCGCCACCGGCGCGCTGCGCCAGGCCGCATGCAGCAACGCCAGCACCCAGCTGCCCCAGAACGCATAGCGCTGCCAGTCGCCGCGGCCGACCATGTCCTCGGGCAGCAGCCGGTTGGCGACCAGGATGCCCAGCGCCGCCAGCACCATGCCGGTGACCGAAGCCACCGCCAGCGCATCGACCACGCGCGCGCCCTGGCTGCCCTGCTGCGCGTGCTGGCGCTTGCGCTTCTCGACGAAGAAGATGAAGCCGGTGGCGATGCACACCGCGCCCGTCAGCCCGCCGAACACGTACAGCCAGCGCAGCAGCCAATGGCGGAAGTGCTGCAGGTGCAGGCCAGTGAGGAACTCGGCCACGCGCCCAACCGGTGTTGCCGCGGGTTCCTCGCGGATCAGCTCGCCGGTCGATGCCTTGAAGTGGATGGCATCACCCACCAGCGCGATGCGGTCGGTGCCGGCGCGATACACGCTGACATGGCCGTTGGCATCGCCCACGTGCTGCAGCCACAGGAAGCCGACCTCGCCCGCCTTGCCCTTGGCCTCCCAGCGGCGCCGCGCCTCGGCCACCATCGCGTCCACGTTGGCCAGGCCCGCCGCCACGCCCGCGCGCTGGTGCGGCAGGCCGGTCTCGCGCGCCTCCGCCTCCGCGTGCAGGTCGTGCAACTCGTGCAGCTGGGTATGCCCGACCGGGAAGTAGTAGGTGGCCGCGAAGATCAGCAGGCCGGTGAAGGCGAAGAAGAAGTGGAACGGCAGCGCGACCACGCCGGTGAGGTTGTGCAGGTCGAGCACGCTGCGCAGCCGCGCCTTGCCCGGGCGGAAGGTGAAGAATTCGCGGAAGATCCGGCGATGCATCACCACGCCACTGACCAGGGCTGCCAGCATCACCAGCGCCGAAAGCCCCACGATCCAGATCCCGAGGTTCTTCCAGTCCAGGGTCAGGCCGTAATGCATCGGGTAGAAGAAGCCGCTGCCGACCTTCAGCTGGTCGACCGGCAGCAGCCTGCCGTCGCGCGGATCGATGGTCTCCTCGGCCCAGATCGCCTCTTCCGGATCCTTGGCGTTGGGCACATCGAAACCCGCGAACAGCGACAGCACCGGATCGCGATGGGTGGTGTACGCGCTCCAGCTGACCGGCGTGTCGAAGTGTTCCGGCATCGGCCCGTCCACCCGCGAACGCATCGCGTCCACAGCGGCGCGCGTGGGCTGCATGCGCTCGAACGCGGGACGAAGCACCTGCTCGAACGAAGGCATCGGCTGCGGTTCGATGCGCGTGGACGGGATCGCCCAGCGGTCGATCTCGCGGTCGAACACCGACAGCGCGCCGAAGAAAAACGCGGCCATCAGCACGAAGCCCAGCACCAGGCCGAACCAGGTATGCAGCCAGGCCATCGCCTGGCGGAAACTCGTGAACATCGCTGCGTCCTTCATAGCAGCGCCGCCTGCACCAGCGAAGCGACCCCTGCCAGCAGCCCGCCGGCGCCGAGCAACCCCAGCCACGCCCACCACGGCCGCTTCGTTGCGATCGCCCACAGGAACACCACCAGGAACGCCAGCACGCCCAGCAGGCTGGCGAGGAACTCGGCGTCGTGAAAGCCCATGCCCGCCGCGAACATCAGGCTGGCGCCTGCGGCGACGAAGCCCCAGGCGAAGGCATAGCCGCCGAGCACGGCGGCACCGATGCGCGCGACGATCTGCAGTCGCGCCGCGCGGGGTTGTACGAACGTGGTGGATACCTGTGACATGGCGTCTGCTGTGTTGGTAGGTTTCGGTGAAGCTAAAACTCTGATCGTCGTGTTGCAGCCTTCAGATCGTCATCCCCGCGAAAGCGGGAAGCGCTTTACAACAGCGCGAAGCGCTGGTCATCCATTCCCGCAGCACGGAAGACACTGGGTTCCCGCGTCCGCGGGAACGACGGATCAATCCGACCCCGGGAGCAGCACAACCGAACGGATCTCCAGCCTCAGAATCTCCAGTCAAAACTCAAGGTGTAATTCGCCAGCGCACCGTAATACCCGCTGTAGCGCAATGTGTTGATGTACTTCTCATCGCCGATATTGTTCGCGTTGAGCCGCAGGCTGGCATTGGGCAGCACGTCCCAGCCCACGAAGACGTTGAACACCGCGTAGCTGTCCTGGCGCACGGCATAGCCGCTGGCCTCGACGTTGGAGATCACGCTCTGCCAGCGCCCGCCCACGCCCAGTGACAGCGCCGGATACGACGGCAACCGCCCGCTGAGCAGCAGGTTGGCGGTGCGCCGTGGCACCCACGAATAGGTGTCCTCGCCGTTCAACCCGTCCAGCTTCAGCGCGGTGTAGCCGAACACCAGGTCCACGTTCTCGCCCAGCCTGCCGACCGCCTCGAACTCCACGCCCTTGGAGCGCACGTCCATCGGCACATAGATTGCCGAGCCGACGTCGTTGTAGCGCCCGGTGGGCGTGGCCAGCCCGGCCTGGTCGGCCTTGAACACCGCCAGCGTGGTCAGCAGCCGCTGGTCCAGCCAGTCGGCCTTGATGCCAAGCTCGTAGTTCTCGCCCTGGCTGGCGTCGAGGTAGCGGTCGTCCTCGTCCACCTGGTCCTGCGGCTGGTAGATGTCCGAATAGCTCACATAGCCCAGCACGCGCTCGCTGAAGTCGAAGGTCAGGCCGCCGTAGGGGCTGGTGTGGCTGGTGGTCTGGTCGAAGTCCAGCTCGTACGAGCGCCCGCTGCGGCGGTAGTGGGCGTAGTTGACGCCGGCGATGGCTGTCATGCGGTCGCTGAGCGCGATCCGGGCGGCGCCAAATGCACGCCCGAGGCGCTGGTTCAGCACCGAGTACAGCGAAGGATCGCTCCAGGCCGGCTCGGGAAGGGCATCGCTCGCATACGGAAACGCGGGCAGCGCGCCCCACGCCGGCGACGAGAAGTCCGCGCTCTGCTCCCAGCCTTCGGTTTCGCTTCTCCCCAGGCTGGCACCCAGCATCACCTCCTGGTCGCGGCCGAACATCTGGAAATGGCCGTTGACCGTCACCGATCCCAGATGGCTGGTCGCCTCGTCGATGCCGCCCCAGGGATAGCCGACCAGCCCCAGGCCGGTCGCCGGATCCAGTCCGTCGGTGACCAGGTCGCCATCGCGATCCCCCAGATAGGCGTAGAACATCTTCTCGTCGCCGGTCGAGCGCCGCGCGTTGTAGGCCAGCTTCAGCTGCCAGTCCTGCCCCAGCCGGTGCGCGTACTCGGCGAATGCGGTCTGGTTGGTGGTGTTCCAGTACGTCCAGTCCTGCGTGGTCGAGGCATCGGTGTCCCACTCGCGCTGGGTGCCGTCGTCATTGGTGAAGGCCAGCGCGCCCCACATGATCCCGTCGGACTTGGCGCGCTGGTACGACCAGCCGAAGGTCAGTGTGCCGTTCTCGCCCACCTGCCCGTCGACAACGCCGTACAGGAAATCGCGACGGTTGTGGTTGGCCCGCAGGTGCGTATCGCCGTCCTCGTGCGCGGCGACCACGCGCCCGGCCCAGGTGCCGTCGTCGGTGAAGGGCGTGGAGTAGTCGACCTGCGCGCGCAGCGTGCTCCACGACCCGTAGCTCAGCCCGGCCACGCCCTGGCGCTCGTTGGTCGGCCGCTTGCGCACGTAGTTGATCGTGCCGGCGGCGTTGCCCACGCCGGTGAGCAGGCCATTGGCGCCGCGGATCACCTCGACCTTGTCGTAGCCAAAGGCATCGATCGCGCCGGTGGCGATGCCCCAGCTGTTGGGCAGGCCGACGCCATCGATCTGCGTGTTGAGGATGTCGAAGCCGCGCGCGCTGTAGCTGGTGCGGTTGGTCTCCCACTCGTCCACGCGCACGCCGGTGGCCAGGCGCAGCGCCTCGTTGACGCTGTCGGCGCCGAACTGGCGCATCTGCTCGCTGCTCACCACGCTGATCGACTGCGGCGTGTCCTTGATCGCCAGATCGAGGTTGGTCGCGCCGTTGCTGACTCGGCTGGCGCGCTGGGCGACAACCAGCACCGCGTCGAGGTCGGTGGCGGTGGCACCGCCTGCGGACGCGTCCTGCGGCACGGCACGTGCGGCGCCCGGCAGGGACGCAATTGCAAGGGCCAGCGCCAAGGCGAGACGGCCGGAAGCCAGCAGGGAAACGCGCGCGGCAGCGGGCTGCGCACGGAAGGAAGACGGGGAAGGAGTAGGCATGTGGGGAGGCGGCAATGGAGAAAGGACCCGTCCAATGACGGGCGCAACAGGATTGCCATTGCAAGGGAACTGGACGGTGCGCCCGTTTCCCGGTGGGCGCACCGGTACGTGCGCCGGTCCGCATATTGAATACGAATGATTCGTATTTGACAAGATGCGGGAGACCCCACCAAGCGTAGGGCACACCCTGCCCGACCGCGGATCCAGGCCAGGACGCCTCAGGCCGCGATGCCCATCCCCCGGCGCTAGCCGAGGCTCGTCCGGATGGCGCGCAGCAGTTCGTTGAGGTTGAACGGCTTGGGCAGCATGGACATGCCTTCGGCCAGGAACGCGTTGCGGTTCTGCGAGCTCTCCGCGTAGCCGGTAATGAACAGCACCGGGATCCGCGGAAGCTGTTCCCGCACCTTGTCGGCCAGCGTTCTCCCGTCGATGCCGGGCAGGCCCACGTCGGTCAGCAGCAGGTCGAACCGTCGCTCGGCGATGGCCCGCAAGGCAGCGGCGCCGTCTTCGCACCCCACGACGTCATAGCCGGCATCCACCAGCACTTCGAGCGCCATCGCGCGCACCATCTCGTTGTCGTCGACCAGCAGGATGCTTTCCGCCCCTCCCTCCACGCCCGGATCGGTCGACGCGACCTCCTCCCTGGCGGTGTCGCCGCGCGGGAGCAGCAGTTCGACGGTGGTGCCACGTCCCGCGTCGCTGCTGACACGGGCCGCACCGCCACTTTGCCGGGCAAACCCGTAGGTCATCGACAGCCCGAGCCCGGTGCCTTCGCCAATGGGCTTGGTCGTGAAGAACGGCTCGAACACCTTGTCGATGATGTGGGCGGGAATGCCCGGGCCATCATCGGCCACCTTGACGCTGACGTACTCCCCCTGCGAGACGTCACCGGCCCTGGCGATCGTGACGGGGCGTGTCGAGATCCGGACCCGCCCTCGCCCGCCCATCGCATCGCGCGCATTGATCACAAGATTCAGCACCGCGCTGTCGAACTGGTTCGCATCGGCCACCGCCACCAGGGCGCCCTCCACGAAATCGAACTCGATCCGGATGTTCTCTCCGATGGTCCTGGTGAGCAGGTCCGAGAGCGAACCGATGCGGACGTTGACATCGAAGGGCACGCTTTCCAGCGACTGCTTCCGGGCGAACGCGAGCATGCGCTGGGTGAGGGCGGCGGCGCGGAACGCCGAGGTGGATGCCATTTCGGCATATCTCGGGATCCTGTCCGTCCGCCCGGACTCCACCGCGGACCCGATCATGTCCAGCGCGCCCACGATCCCGGTAAGCAGGTTGTTGAAATCGTGCGCGATGCCGCCGGTCAGCTTGCCCAGGGCATCCATCTTCAGCGCCTGCTGGAGCTCGATCTCCGTGCGCTGGCGCTCTGCGATCTGCGTCGCAAGTTCGGTATTGGCCGAATCGAGTTCCTGCTGGTGGGCAAGCTCGCGGGCGTGCTGTTCAGTCCGGTCTTCCACGTACAGCAAGCCCACGCCGGGCTCCTTGTACGGGGTGACGCGCCATTCGGTGAAACGCGCACCGCTTGCCGGCCCCAGCGCGAAGGTGCCGCGCCAACTGCCATCGCTGCGCAGCGCGTCGGTCAGGGCGTCCACCGGCTGGTCGCCGAACAGCTCCGCCAGCGTCTTGGCACCGAACTGGGCCATGAGCTTCTTGAACGCCACGTTGGCGTCGTGGATCTCGAGGTCGCCGGTGACCGCCGCAATGGGGGCGCCGATGTTCTCGAAGATCTCGCGGAACCGCGCCTCGCGGATGCGCAGTGCTTCCTCCACCTTGCGAACCCGCAGAAGGGTGCGCAGCGTCGCCAGCAACACGTCGCGGTCGACCGGATGGATCAGGTAGGCATCGGCGCCTGCATTTAGCCCGGTGATCAGATCGCCTGTGGCGATCGACGCCGCCGAAACGTGCACGACCGGAAGCAGGCTGGTCTCCGGGAACGCGCGCAGCTTCCTGACCAGGTCGAACCCGCTCATGTCGGGCAGGTTGACGTCCAGGACGAGTGCGTCGAAGGCTTCGGCGGCGAGCCGGCTCCAGCCCTCGGTCCCGGTTCCGGCTTCCTCCACCGCGTATCCGTGATGCTCGAGGACCCGGCGCACCGAGTACCGCGTCGCGACGTTGTCGTCCACGACCAGGACACGGCCCGTCTCGGTCATGCCTGCGCCTCCGCCTCGACCTTGATCGGCAGCAGCACGTGGAACTCCGAGCCTTGGCCGACCACGCTCTCCACCCCCACGCTGCCGCCGAGCAGTTCGGCGAACCTCCGGCACAAGGCAAGGCCCAGGCCGGTCCCGCGCAGGCGCTTCTGGAGGGGGGTATCGACCTGCACGAAGTCCTCGAACAGGGCCCCGAGCATGTGCTCGGGAATCCCGATCCCGGTGTCGCGCACGCTGAACCGGATCAGTCGCTCGTCCACGACACGCGCGGACACGGTCACCTGGCCATGCTGCGTGAACTTGAGCGCGTTGGAGATGAAGTTCCGCAGGATCTGGGACAGCTTCTTGTCGTCGGTGTAGAGCATGGGCAGGGCGGGTGGATCCTCGAACACCAGGTCGACGGTCCCGGCGCCCTCCACCAGCGGTCGGAACATGCCCCGCAGCGCGGAGAACAGGTCCATCAGGTCGAACCATGCCGGCGAGATGGTGATGCGGCCGGCTTCGATCTTCGCGAGGTCGAGCAGGTCGTCGACCATGTCGCGCAGTTCCACCGCGGCCGCACTGATGAAGCGGACCTGCTTGGCCTGCTCCCCGTTCAATTCCCCGTCCATGCCGTCTTCCAGGAGCCTGGCGATGCTCAGGATCGAACCGAGGGGGGTGCGAAACTCATGGCTCATGTACGAGAGGAACCGGCTCTTGAGTTCGGACACCTGCTTGAGCTGTTCGGCCTGCTGGTCCAGTTCTGCATACAGCGCCAGCACGCCCTGGTTGGTCTCGTCGAGCTCCGCGCGCAGGGCCGCGTTCTCCTCACGCAGGTGCTGGAGGTCGCCTTCGCTGGCTGGAACGTTCATGGCTGGGTTCCCAGTCGGACGGCGATGATGCTGGTGTCGTCGCGTCCACGGTCGAAATCGCGCTGCAGGACGGCCACCACCAGGGCCGGATGGCGATGGACGAGGCCTTCGTAGTGCGCCAGGTTCCACCGGGTCTGCACACCATCGCTGTGCATGAGCAACAGGTTGCCCGGCATCACCGGCGTGCCGAAGGCCTGCACGCGTCGAAACTGGGCCCCGACGATGCCCGGATGCGAGGCCAGGCCACGCGACCCCGCCCCATCATGGACCGCCGCGGAGATATTGCCGATGCCGGCGAAGTGCCCCTGGCCCGTCGCGGGGTCGTAACGGAACACGGCCGCGGCGCCGCCCCGGGACCCCGACATGCGCGCATGCATCCGAACCAGCGTCTCCTCCGCGGTCAGGAAACCGGCATCCGCTGCAGCCTCGATCGCCAGTCCGGCCGCCTCGCTGGCCTGCTGGCCGTGGCCAAGACCATCCACCAGCGTGACCGCCACCTGGCCGTCCTGCCACGTCAGGTGCCACCCATCCCCACACACGACCTCATGCCGCATCGGGATGCGCAATGCGCCATAGGGCAGGTCACCCCCGGACCCAGCCGCGGCGTGGACGCGCGCGAGCACGACCGCACCGGCCGCATCCGACCACACGTCGAACACGGTGGACTGCCGCTTGATGGCGCCCAAGCCCTGGCCGGCGCTCCCGGCGGTCGAATAGCCGTCGGGCAGGCAGCGCGCCAGCGAGAATCCCGGCCCCCGGTCGATCCCGCAGACCTCGACGCCAAGGCCGGACCGGCCGGCCACCAGTGAAAGATGGACCCGGCCGCCCCGCCCGTGGCGTAGCACGTTGGTGGCCGTTTCCGTCGCCACCAGCGCAACCCGGCCGGCATCTTCCTCGCCGAGACCCGCCAGCGACGACAGGCCCAGCGCCTCGCGCCGGACCTGGCCGACCTGGGTGGTTTCCTCGACCGGGATGACGCGCGTGAGGTGCCCGGAAAACGCTACGCCCATTTGATGATCGACACGCGCGTGCCGCGACCCGGCGCGCTGTCCAGCTCGAACCGGTCGACCAGGCGACGCGAACCCGACAGTCCCAGCCCCATGCCTTTCCCCGACGTCCAGCCATCGGTCAGCGCCAGGTCGAGGTCGGGGATGCCCGGACCTTCGTCGACGAAGCTCAGGCGCACGCCCTTGCGCAGGCCCTCCTGCACGACGGCCCATTCCATCTTCCCGCCGCCGCCATACACCACGGCATTGCGCGCCAGTTCGCTGGCGGCGGTGATGAGCTTGGTCTGGTCCACCAGGCGCAGACCGCAGCCCACGGCCACCTGCCGCGCGGTCTGCCGCGCCATGACCACGTCCTGCTCGTTGCGCACGGGCAACGTGCCCTCAGTCGTCATGACGGGTGTCGTCGGGCTGTTGCAGCAGCTTCATGCCCCGATCCACGTTCAGCGCAGTGCTGACCCCGGTGAGGTTCAAGCCGAGTTCCACGAGGGTGATGGCCACGGCCGGCTGCATGCCGACCACCACGGTGCGCGCATCCATGATGGCCGCGAGCGAGGAGATGGTGGAGATCATGCGGCCGATGAAGGAATCGACGATGTCCAGCGCCGAGATCTCGATGAGCACGCCGCGCGCGGACGTCTGCCGGATGCGCTCGGTCAGGTCGTCCTGCAGGGTGAGCGCCAATTGGTCGTGCATGTCCACCTGGATCGTCACCAGCAGGATGTCCCCCATCTGGAGGATCGGGATCCGCTCCACCTCAGGCGGCCCTGGTGACGATCTGGCCGGTGCGCTTGAGCGCCAGCGCCAGCGCATCGGCCAGGTTCGCCTTGGTCACGATGCCCTGCAGGTCCAGCCCCAGGTGCACGATCGTCTGCGCGATCTGCGGGCGGATCCCGCTGATGATGGCGTCGGCGCCCATCAGGCGGATCGCGGTGACCGTCTTCAACAGGTGCTGGGCTACCAGCGTATCCACCGTGGGCACCCCCGTGATGTCGATGATGGCGATCTGGGAGCCGGTCTCGACGATGCGCTGCAGCAGCGACTCCATCACCACCTGCGTGCGCTGCGAGTCGAGCGTGCCGATCATCGGCAGTGCCAGCACGCCATCCCACAGCTTGACCACCGGCGTGGACAGTTCGAGCATCTCCTCCTGCTGGCGCTGGATGACTTCCTCGCGCGTGCTCTGGAAGGCCTTGACCGTCTGCAGGCCCAGCGAGTCGATCAGTTCGGACACGGCCCATACGTCGCGTGCCAATGTTTCCGGCGACGCCGCCGCCTGGATCACGTCGAACAACGGGCGCTTGAGCGAGAAGATGAAGGTCGCCGTCTCCGACGAGTTGAAGCCCTTGAGCACCCGCTCGCGCGAGAGGTCCTCGAGGAATCGACGGATGTCCGCCCACGCGTCCCCCTCGAGGTTCGCGCCGTCGGCCGAGGCGATCGCCCGCAGCAGGAGCGTCCAGAATTCGGCAGTCTGCGCGTCGAGCTCGCGCTTGGACAGGCGACCCTCCTGCACGTCGGCCGACAGGCTGGCGACCCAGTTCTGGACGATCGAGTGCTGTTGCGCATTGACGAGATCGAGCGTGCGTTGGTCCAGTGCGGCCACAAATTTCCCCTGTTCGTTGAAGGCTCGCCGCCCGATTGCGGGTGCACGCCAGCTGAGTGGTTCAAGCGTAACTGAATTTGGTCCGGACGGCCGTCCGCGCTACGCGGCAAGGGGAGCGATAGGCAGAGGTTAAAGGCGGATGAAGACGGGCCGGATCGCGCGCCCGCAAGTGGCCGGGACCCGCTCGGGTCGACGGTGGCCCGCCGGACGCTCCAGGCAGGAACTCGAGCCAGTGGACGCGCGGGCGGGCGCGACAGACCTGTGCGGAGTCGCCGACACCGGGTGCATCGGAATCGACCCGACGCAACGCCGCCCGCCGCCGGCGCGCTGGTTGCCCACCCATCGTTCCGATCGCCACGTACGCCAGCCGTCCGCGCTTCCGAATATCGCGCGTGGCGACCGAAGCAAGCATTGCGCGGGACAGGCTTCGCCCAGGCCAGGCGGCAGGATCGTAACTCCGTTGCCCGGGCGCCGCGCGCGACGCCGCCCCGCACGTACGCCCCGCCAAGGCGGTCCTCCTCAACCCACCAGCATTTCCAACAACAGCACCCCACCCAGCCCCACCACCGAGATGGTCGTCTCCATCACCGTCCATGACGCGAACGTCTGCTTCATCGACAGGTTGAAGAACTCCTTGAACATCCAGAACGCCGAGTCGTTGACGTGCGAGCCGAAGACGCTGCCTGCGCCGACCGCGAGCACCATCAGTTCCGGCGAGGCGCCGGTGGTGGCGATCAGGGGGCCGACGATGCCGGCGGCGGTGATCACCGCGACAGTCGCCGAGCCGATCATCACCCGCAGCAGGGCCGTGGCCAGCCAGGCGAAGATCAGCGGCGGCATCTGCCAGCTTTCGCTGAGCGACGCGATCTGCGCGCCTACGCCGCTGTCGACCAGCACCTGCTTGAACACGCCGCCGGCGGTGATGATGAGCAGGATCACGGCGATGCTGGCGATGGCGGCATTGAGCCACTTGGTCTGCGTCTCCAGCCCCACGCCGCGGCGGTAGCCGAGCCAGTAGAAGGCGATCAGCGCCGACAGCAGCAGCGCGACCGTGGGGTTGCCGAGGAACAGCAGCGCGGTCCTGGCGATGCCGTCCGGCAGCAGGCTGTCGGCCGCGACCGACACGCCGATCAGCAGCACCGGCGAGAGCGCGATGAGGAACGAACTCCAGGTGCCCGGCAGTTCCTTGTGTTCGGTGCTGGAGGCGAACAGGTCCAGCAGCGGCGGGTTGATGCGCTGCATGCGCCGGCCGAGGAAGGGCCCGGCGATGATCACGGCCGGGATCGCCATGAGGATGCCGTACAGCAGGGTGCGGCCCATGTCGGCGCCGAAGGCATTGACCAGGATCACCGGGCCGGGATGCGGCGGCAGAAAGCAGTGGGTGGTGCTGAGGGATGCCACCGTGGGGATGGCGAGGTAAAGGATCGGAAGGCCGGTCCTGCGCGCCAGCGAGAAGATCAGCGGCACCAGGATGATGAAGCCGGCATTGAAGTACAGCGGGATGCCGACCAGGAAGCCGGTGAGCAGCAGCGCCCACTGGATGTTCTTCTCGCCGAAGCGGGCGATGAGGGTGTTGGCGATCTTTTCGGCCGCGCCGCTCTCTTCCAGCACCTTGCCCAGGATCGCGCCCAGCACGATGACCAGGGCCAGGCCGCCGAGCGTGCTGCCGACGCCGTTGTCGATGGTCTTGAGCAGGTCCTGCGGCGACATGCCGAGCGCGAGACCCATCGGGATGGCGACGACCAGCAGCGACAGGAAGGGGCTGAGCTTGCGCGCGGTGAGGAAGATCTGCAGCGCGATCGCGACGGCGATGATCAGGAACATGGTCATGCGGTGCGCCCTCCCCGGCGGCTGGGTGGATCCTGGGTGGTGTCGAGCTTGTGAGGTGGTGGGTGTGTTGCGGAGTTCGGGGGTGAGGGCAGATCCCTCACTTTGTCCGGGATGACAACTTCAACACTGTTCGGAATGACAACTCCGAATTGTTCTGAATGACGATGTGGAGGTTGTTTGGAACGACATCTTCAGATTGTCATTTCGAACGCAGCGGGAAATCCCGGCCGTCATGGGCCCGCGTCGCGTGCAGCGCTGCCATGCCGCGTCGCCAGCGCCTCGCGTCCGGCGCGCAGGGTCTCGATGATGGCGTCGACGTCGTACACGCAGCCGCCCCAGGTGCCGCCGCCTGCATCCTGCAGCGCAGCCCAGAGCCGGGTATCGGCAGGCAGGCGCGGATGCGGGGCGATGGCGGGATGCAGTTCGCGTGTTTCGAGCAATGCCGCCGCAACGTCAGGTTCGAGCCGCGCGTCGGGGTCGCAGCCGACGAAGTCGATGCGTCCTTCCAGCCGACCGCGGTCGATCTCGATGCGCACGATGTCGCCATCGCGCAGGCGGCCAATCGGGCCACCCGCCAGCGCCTCCGGTCCGACGTGGCCGATGCAGGCGCCGGTCGAAACGCCGGAGAAACGCGCATCGGTGATCACCGCCACGTGCTTGCCCCAGGGCAGGTGCTTGAGCGCAGAGGTGAGCTGGTAGGTCTCTTCCATGCCGGTGCCGGCCGGTCCGCAGCCGGCCAGCACGATCACGTCGCCGGCCACCACCGCATCGGCGCCCTTGGACTTGATCGCGCGGATCGCATCGCGCTCGCTGGCGAACACGCGGGCGCGGCCGCTGTGGCGGTAGACGTGGTCGGCATCGACCACGGAGGCATCGATCGAAGTGGCCTTGATCACCGCGCCTTCCGGCGCGATGTTGCCGCGCGGGAACACCAGCGCGCTGGACAGCCCCGCCGCACGCGCGGCCTGCGGGCCCATGATGACGTGCGCGGGATCGACGCCGTCGAGTTCGCGCAGGCGCTCGCGCGCGATGCGGCGCGCATCGCTGCGCTCCCACCAGTCGAGGTTGTCGCCGAGGCTGCGGCCGCTGACCGTTGGCGCGTCGAGATGCAACAGGCCCATGCCGCGCAGGTGCAGCATCACCTCGGGCACGCCGCCGGCCATGAACACCTGCACGGTCGGATGATGGCGCGGGCCGTTGGGCAGTGCGTCGACCAGGCGCGGCGTGGCGCGGTTGGCGCGGATCCAGTCGTCCACCCTGGGGCGCTCGACGCCGGCCGCGTGCGCGATCGCCGGCACATGCAGCAGCAGGTTGGTCGAACCGCCAAACGCGGCGTGCACGACCAGGGCATTGTCGAAAGCCTCGCGGGTGAGGATCGTCGACATCGCGCCGCCCTGCCCCGCCAGCTGCATCAGCGCCAGCGCGGAGCGGCGCGCGATATCCAGCCAGACCGGTTCGCCCGAGGGCGCCAGCGCGCTGTGCGGCAGCGCCATGCCCAGCGCCTCGGCAATCACCTGCGAAGTCGCGGCGGTCCCGAGGAACTGGCAGCCGCCGCCGGGCGAGCCGCAGGCGCGGCAGCCCATCGCCGCGGCGTGTTCAAGGTCGATCAGCCCATGCGCGAAGCGTGCGCCGATGGTCTGCACCACCGCGGTGTCTTCAGCGCCGCGCGCCGGCAGGGTCACGCCGCCGGGCACGATCACGCCGGGCAGCTCGCCGCAGCCGGCCAGCGCCAGCATCATCGCCGGCAGGCCCTTGTCGCAGGTGGCGACGCCCAGCACGCCCAGGCGCGTGGGCAGCGATCGCACCAGGCGGCGCATCACCATGGCCGCGTCGTTGCGGTACGGCAGGCTGTCGAACATGCCGGTGGTGCCCTGGGTGCGGCCGTCGCAGGGATCGCTGCAGGCGACGGCAAACGGCAGGCCGCCCTTCCCCGCCAATGTCTCGGCCGCCGCGCGCACCATCTGGTCGAGTTCCCAGTGGCCGGTGTGCAGGCCGAGCGCGACCGGCTGTCCGTCCGGCGCGCGCAGGCCGCCCTGGGTGCTGAGGATCAGATAGGGATCGCGCGCGACTTCGGATGCACGCCAGCCCATGCCGGCGTTCTGGGTCATGCCGAACAGGTGGCCGCTGGGTGCGTCGCGCAGGGTGTCGGCGTCGATCGGCAGGCTGCCGGCGGGGCCTTCTCCGCTGGTGCGGGTGTGCAGCAGCGCGGTGCCGTCGCCGAGGATCGGGTCGAGTGGGATGGTGGTCATTCGACCGGGTTTTCCAGCACCAGGCCGTCGATGTCGATGCGCACCACGTCGCCGCCCTGCAGGGTGAAGTCTTCGCCGGGCACGATGCCGGTGCCGGTGAACAGCAGGGCGCCTGCGGGCTGGTGCAGCTCGCGGAACAGCCAGGCAGCGAGGTCTTCGAGGCGGCGCTTGATCTGCGAGGTGCGGGTGGCGCCCGAGAACACGGATTCGCCGCTGCGCAGGATATCCAGGGCGATGGGCAGGTCGCGCAGCGTGTCGGCATCGCACAGGCGGATGCCCGGGCCAATCGCGCAGGCACCGTCGTAGACCTTGGCCTGCGGCAGGTACAGCGGGTTCTCGCCTTCGATGCTGCGCGAGGACACGTCGTTGCCGGTGGTGTAGCCGACGATGCGGCCGGCGCTGTCCAGCACCAGCACCAGTTCGGGTTCGGGCACGTTCCAGCGGCTGTCGGCGCGCACGCGGATCGAGGCACCGGGGCCGCGGGCGCGCCAGCCGGTGGCCTTGAAGAACAGCTCCGGCCGCTCGGCGCCGTAGACCTTCTGGTAGACATCGGCGCTCTGCGACTCGGCCTCGCGCGCCATGCGGCTGCTGAGGTAGGTGACGCCGCTGGCCCAGATTTCCTGCGCGTCGTCCACCGGTGCGAGCAATGGCGCATCCGCGGATTCATCGCCCGCATCGAGCGCTGCGGCGGCGTCATCGGGCGCGAGCGCCAGCCAGCGCGACAGCGTGAAGTCGCGCGGCAGGTAGTGGCCGTCGAGCGCCCAGCGCGGGCCTTCGGCGGAGGCGTGTCGGGTCAGCAGTGGGTGCATTGGATCGGCTCCTGATGGGGGTAGTGGCGCTTCGCGGGTCGCGCGCGCCGGTCAAGGCGGTGCTGGGGCGGTCCGGGTTGTCGTTCCGGATGCGGTGGAAAGGTGTTCACGATGGCGAGGCTGGTCGCTCCCCGAACCACGAGATCTCTCGCTGCGCTCGAGATGACAGTTTGGCGTGGTGTTTGGCGTGCGGACGAAGGTCCGGCGTGCGCGTGCGGCCGAGCACGAGCGCGGGTACGAGCACGGACACGGGCGCGACTGCAGCCACGGTTGCGCATGCAACTTCGGGCCTGCCGCGCGGCCGCTGCATGCTGCGCTTATGATGCGGACGCGGCTTGCAACAAGTGCCGCACGCGCACGCACCCTGCGGCGCATACGCCACGCGATGGCGACCGGTCTGCGCACGCGGGCCGGCGCTGCTTCCGACACTCCCAGACAGGACCTGCCGATGCGACTTCTTCCTTCGCTGCTGACCGCCGCCCTCGCCCTCGGCCTTGCCGCCTGCACGGGCGGAGCCAATGACGACGCAAGCGCGAATACCGATCCCGGGACCGACGCCGATGCGGCAACCGCCGAGCCGCCCACGGCCACCAGCTTCGAGACCGTCGGCAAGCTCACCACCTACGACGCGGCCTTCGCCGATGTCGTTGATGCCGGTGCGCGCATCGAGAAGCTGACCGGCGACGAGTTCACCTGGTCCGAGGGCCCGACCTGGATCAGGGACGGCGGCTACCTGCTGTTCAACGATCCGCCGGAAAACCGGATGCACCGCTGGTCGCAGGCCGATGGCCTGTCGCTCTTCCTGGAGCCGTCCGGCTATGCCGGTCCGCCGCTCGACACGCTGCGCGAGGGCGGTGCCAACGGCCTGTTCACCGAAGCCGACGGCAGCGTGCTGCTGGCCGATTCGGGCAACCGGCTGGTCGCCCGCTTCAACCCGGCCGACAAGTCGCGCGTGGCGCTGGCCGAAACCTTCCAGGACAAGCGCTTCACCAGCCCCAACGACGTGGTCGCGCGCGGCGACGGCACCGTGTTCTTCACCGATCCGCCCTACGGGCTGAAGGACGGCGACGAATCGCCGGCCAAGGAGCAGCCGGTCAACGGCATCTACCGCATCGACGCCGACGGCAGCGTGCACCTGCTGGACGATTCCTTGAACCGTCCCAACGGCCTGGCGTTCTCGCCCGACGGCAACACCCTGTACGTGGCCAACTCCGACGAGCAGCGGCCGATCTGGATGGCCTACACCCTCGATGCGACAGGCAACGTCGTCGACAAGCGCCAGTTCGCCGATGCCTCCGACCTGGCCCGCGAAGGTGGGCAGGGCCTGCCGGACGGGCTGGCCGTGTCGACCGATGGCCTGGTGTTCGCCACTGGCCCCGGCGGCGTGCTGGTGTTCGACGCGCAGGGCAAGCGCCTGGGCCGCATCGAGACGGGTAGCGCGATTGCCAACTGCGCCTTCGGCGACGACGGCCGCACGCTGTACATGACCTCGCACAAGTTCCTGGCCCGCGTGCCGCTGAAGGTGACGGGCCTGGGCTTTCAAGACTGAGGCGTCCCTGCGGCGACGGTGAGCGCGCGCGCCACCGTCGCCGGCTGGCCGTCGCCGAGCGCGGCGTAGCCGTCGCGCAATGCTTCGACGAAGCGCGCATCCCCTGCCAGCGTGCCGAAGACGGAGTCCAGCCTCAGGAAGGCATCGACATCGACCGTCGCGTCGCCCGATGCACCGCGTCCAATGGCCGACAGCTGCGCGTCCATCGGATCGACCAGCGCCACGCCCGACTGCGACTGTCGCACGACGAAGCGCAGCCAGCCTGCCACCGGCAGGCATAGCCGGTTGATGCGACGCCCAGCCGACAGCGCGTCGGCAATGGTGCCGAGCAGGCGCACCGGGATCTTCTGCGAGCCGTCCCAGGCGATCTGCGCCAGCAGATGGCGGATGGCGGGATTGCGGAAGCGCTCGAGGATCGCGGCCACGTAGGCGCCCGGGTCGAAGCCTGCCGGCAGCGACAGCGTCGGCACGATGTCCTCGCGCATCAGCCGCTCCACGAAACCGGCCAGGGCCGGTTCGCGCATGGCGTCGGCCACGGTTTCGATACGCATCAGCGAACCGAGGTAGGCCAGGGCCGAATGCGGGGCGTTGAGCAGGCGCAGCTTGGCACGGTCGAAGTCCACGATGTCGGCGCTCATCACCACGCCAACGTTCTCGAAGCGTGGCCGGCCGCTGCGGAAGTCATCCTCGACCACCCACTGCGTGTACACCTCGCGCTGCACCGGCCAGGCGTCCTCGACCCCAAGCGCCGCGGACACGCGCGCGCGCAGCGCCTCGTCGCTGGCGGGCGTGATGCTGTCGACCATCGAGCGCGGGAACGCGACTTCGCGCTCGATCCACGTCGCCAGATCGCGGTCGATACGGCGCGCATAGTCGAGCACTGCGCGCCGCAGGCGGCCGCCGTTGTCGGCCAGGTTGTCGCAGCTGAGCACGGTGTACGGCGCCAGCTTGCGCGCGCGCCGTTCGCGCAGCCCCGCCACCAGCCAGCCGATCGCGCTGATCGGCTGCTCGGGCGAGGCCAAGTCCCGGGCGATGTCCGGATGCGCGGCATCGACACCATCGCGCGACAGGCAATAGCCCTTCTCGGTGATGGTCAGCGTCACCAGCCGCACCTGCGGATCGACCAGGCGCGACATCACCGCCTTGCGCTGCTGGGGCGCGCACAGCACTTCCCGGATCGACCCGATCACGCGCAGCGACGGCTGCTCGCCGAGCAGCGCCAGCGCATACAGGCCGTCCTGCGGCTGCAGCGCGTCGCGCACGCCGGGGTTGTGCAGCGAGACGGCGCTGATCGCCCAGTCGGGCTCTGCGGCCAGCAGGTCGTCGAAGTAGACGGCCTGATGGGCGCGATGGAACGCACCCGGCCCGAAGTGGACCACGCCAATGCGCGTGGCCTCGCGGTCGTAGGCCGGCCGCTGCACCGATGCCGGCAGCGACGCGAGCGTGGCCTTGGACAGCCGCAGCGGGCCGGCGACGGCCTCGGCCTGCATCCGCAGGTCAGACGCGGGATTCACGGCGCTTCCACCTCGAACTGGCTGCCCATCCGCAGGTCGGCGCTCGACGCACCGATCTCGACCGCATACCGGCCCGGGTCCACCGCGTAGCGGCCGGCGGCCTCGTCGTAATGGCGCAGGTCGCGCGACGGGATGAAGTCGAAGCGCAGCTCGCGCGATTCACCCGGCGCCAGGTGCACGCGCTGGAAGCCGCGCAACTCACGCACCGCGCGTTCGCGCATCGGCGCCAGCGGGCGCAGGTAGAGCTGCACCACTTCGTCGCTGGCGCGCTGGCCGCTGTTGCGCACGGTGACAGTCGCGGTGAGCGTGTCGTCGACAGCGGCACGGTCGCGGTCGAGCCGCAGTCCGCTGTAGTCGAACGTCGTATACGACAGCCCGTGCCCGAACGGATACAGCGGCGTGCCGCGGAAGTAGCGGTAGGTACGGTTGGCCATGTCGTAGTCGACGAACGCGGGCAGCTGTTCGTCCGCGCTGTAGAACGTGACCGGCAGGCGCCCGGCCGGGCTGACGTCGCCGAACAGCACTTCGGCCACGGCGTTGCCGCCGCGCTGGCCCGGATACCACGCCACCACAATCGCCGGCAGGTTGTCCTTGGCCCAGTCCACGCCGAGCGCCGCACCCGTGGTCAGCACCAGCACCACTGGCTTGCCGGTCGCGTGCAGGGCTTCCAGCAGCTTCTGCTGGGTGGCGGGCAGGCGGATGTCGGTGCGGTCGCCGCCGGAGAAACCGGGGAAGTTGACCGTCATCTCCTCGCCTTCCACGTCGCCGGTCAGGCCACCGACGAAGACCACGGCATCGGCGCCCTGCGCTGCTGCGACCGCCTCGTCGAACGCGGGCTTCGCGCCGGGCAGATCCCAGGCAAGGCGCACGCCGGCATCGCGATCGTTCTCGTAGTAGTCAAGTCGCAGGTCGTAGGCACGTCCGCCTTCGAGGTCGAGCTCGACGCTGTCGGCACGCAGGCGCTCGCTGTTTTCCCAATGATCGAGCACGAGCTTGCCGTCCAGGTACAGGCGGAAGCCGTCGTTGGCGCCGGCCTCCAGGCGATAGCGCCCGTCCACCGGCGGCAGCAGCTGGCCGCTCCAGCGGATGCTGAAGTTCTCGTTGGGCACGGCGTTGTCGGGGCCAGCCTCGCCGCGCGCCATCAGGTTGTCGGTGGGCGAACCGCGGTCCCAGCGGAAGCCGATCTGCGCATCGACGCGCACCAGCACCGGCGTGCCACTCAGCTCCTTGTTGCGGAAATACTCGCCGCGCAGTCCGCGCTCGTTCGAACCGGCCTCCGGACGCAGGTACTGCGGCTCGATCAGCGGCGTGGCCGCAGGATCCTCGCGACCTTCCACCAGGTCCGCGCCGCGCGCGTACACCACCTCGGCGTTCGGCAGCGCTTCGCGGATGCCGCGCAGCACGGTGACCGGATCGGCCGGCGTGCCGTAGTAGTTGCCCAGCAGCGACATGGTGTCGTCGGCGGTCGGACCGATCACCGCGATGCGCCTGATGTCCTTCGACAGCGGCAGCACGCCGTCGTTCTTCAGCAGCACGATCGACTCCTGTGCTGCGCGCCGCGCCAGCGCATCGTGCGCCGGTGCCTGGTTGACCGAGTACGGTGTCTGCGCCCAGGGCACCTGATCGGCCGGGTCGAACATGCCCAGCTCCATGCGCGTGGTCATCAGCCGGGTCAGCGCGTCGTCCAGTTCGGCTTCGCTGATCAGGCCCTTGCGCACCGCCACCGGCAGGTGCTCGGCATAGGTGCTGCCGCAGTTGAGCTCGGTGCCGTTCTTCACCGCCAGTGCCGCCGCCTCTTCCGGCGTGGCCACGATCTTGTGGTTCTTCCAGATGTCCACGATCGCCCAGCAGTCGGACATCACATAGCCCTTGAAGCCCCACTGCTCGCGCAGGATGTCGCGCAGCAGCAGCTTGCTGCCGCTGGCCGACTCGCCGTACACGCGGTTGTAGGCACCCATCACCGCCTTGACGTCGCCTTCGGTCACCAGCGCTTCGAACGCGGGCAGGTAGGTTTCCCACAGGTCGCGGCGCGAGGGATGCACGTCGAAGGTATGACGGTCGGCCTCGGGGCCGCTGTGCACGGCCAGATGCTTGGCGGTGGCGTCGAGCTTGCGGTACTTGCCGCCCTGCGATTCGGGCAGCAGCGAGCCATCGGGCGCAACGCCCTGCAGGCCGCGCACGAACGAGATGCCCATGCGGGCGGTGAGGTAGGGATCCTCGCCGTAGGTTTCCTGGCCGCGGCCCCAGCGCGGATCGCGGAAGATGTTGATGTTGGGCGACCAGAAGGTCAGGCCCTGGTAGCGGCCGTGCTGGCCGTTGCGGAAGAACTCGTGATGCTTGGCACGCGCCTCGTCGCTGATGGTCCTGGAAATCTCGTCCATCAGCGGCACATTGAAGCTCGCCGCCGTCCCGATCGCCTGCGGGAATACCGTCGCCGCGCCGGCGCGGGCAACGCCGTGCAGGGCCTCGTTCCACCACTCGTACTCGGGCAGGCCCAGGCGCTCGATCGCCGGCGAGTCGTTCTGCATCTGCGCAGCCTTCTCTTCCAGCGTCATCCGCGACACCAATGCCGCGGCACGCTCCTCGAAGCCCTTCGAGGTGTCCAGCCAGGGGCGGTCACCGTCATCGGCCTGCAGGCCGAACGCGGGCAGCGCCACCAGCAGCGCGATCGCGCAGCCGCGCACCAGCGCGCGCCGTGCCGGATGGGTGCGCCGTGCCGGCGCCTGTGTCTGTTCCTTCCGCATGTTCCCGTCCCTCCCAGGTCGTGTCATTGCGCGGCGCGCTCGAGGCGCGCGTGCGGTCCGATGGTGGCGCCGACGAAACCGCCGGCCACGTCGGTGCTCAGGATCGTGCCGTCGGCATCGCGCACCAGCCACTGCACGCCCTTGCCGTCGCCGGCATCGAAGCCGAAGCCATAGCGGCCTTCATTGCCCTCGATGTGCAGGGTGAACTGTGCCGCCGCGCTGGTGGACTGCGTCGCCACCACTTCGACATCGCCCTTGCCAGCCTTCTTCTCCAGGAAGACTTCGACGCCCTCGCCCTCGCGGCGCACGCCCAGGAAGTACCAGTGGGTCTCGCCCTGGAACGCCGCCAGCCCGGCAGCCGTTCCCTGCGCAGGCAATTCCATCGCGGTGCTGGCCTCGAACACCTGGTGCTGCTGGCGGCGCGCGTAGAACGCGGGATTGACCAGCGTATCCAGCCGCTCGGCCAGTGGCGTGATCGCCAGCCAGCCAGGACGCGAACTGCCGTCGTACCACTGCGTCTTGGGCACGCGCGGCGTCATCCAGCCCTTGCCCAGCTCGACCGTGTCGAACTCGTCGCGCCAGGTGAAGTTGCCGGTCATCGGCACCTGGTCGGCGGGCTTTTTCATGAAGGACGGGCCCGGCAGCACGTACGGGATCTCTTCGCCGCGCGGCAGGATCACCGGCCAGCCGTCCTTCCAGGTGACGGGTAGCAGGAAGGTCTCGCGCCCGGTGTTGTAGTGGTCCACGCCGTAGTTGCGGCTGGCCAGGAAGGTGGCCCACCAGGTTCCATCGGGGGCCTGCACCATATCGGCGTGGCCGGCATTGGTCACCGGCAGCGGACGATTGGGATCCAGGTCGCGCTGGGTCAGGATCGGGTTGTGCGCATACGGTTGGTAAGGACCCCAGACGTCGCGGCTGCGCAGGATCACCTGCGAATGCTGGGGGCCGGTGCCGCCCTCGGCATTGTTGAGGTAGTACCAGCCGTCCACCTTGTAGATGTGCGGCCCTTCGATCCAGATCGGGTTGTCTTCGGGCTTCACGCCGCCATCGATCAGCACCTTGCGCGGGCCGAACGGCTTGCCGTTGGCGATGTCGATTTCCTGCAGCCAGATCGCGCGGTGTCCGTCGTAGCGCACGGGCACGGCCGGCTCGTCGTTGTTGAGGATGTAGACCTTGCCGTCGTCGTCGAAGAACAGCGACGGGTCGATGCCGCCGATACCCGGCAGCCAGATCGGGTCGGACCACGGGCCCGCGGGATCCTTCGCGGTGACGATGAAGTTGCCGCCGGCATCGACCGAAGTGTTGACCACGTAGAAGGTGCCGTCGTGGAACTCGATGGCCGGGGCGAACACGCCACGCGACACGCCCAGGCCGTCGAAGTCGAGCTGCTCCGGCCGGTGGATGGCATTGCCCACCTGCTTCCAGTGCACCAGGTCCTCGCTCTCGAGCACGGGGATGCCGGGGAAGAAGGTGAAGGTCGAGGCCACCAGATAGAACTTGCCGTTGGCCGCCACCACGCTCGGGTCGGAATGGAATCCCGCCAGCACCGGGTTGCGGAAGCTGCCCTCCGGCACCGGCGCCTCGAAGGCGGCATCGCGGCCGGTGTATTCGAACCAGTCGAAGTGGACGGGCGCGGGGGCATCCGATCCGGTGGATGGTGCCGATGCCGCTGCCGGTGCCTGCGCAGCGGGCGGGTTGCCGCAGGCCGCCAGCAGCAGCGCGGCGATGCCGGTGGCGAGAATGCGGGCACGCGGGCGCGCGCGATACATGTTGCGGATGCTCATCTGGACTCCCCTTCTCGAATGGATTGCGTTACCAGTCCCACATCGCGCCGTCTTCCAGGCGCGCGATCGGCAGCTGTTTCGGCGCGTACGGATACTTCGCCGCCAGCTGCTCGTCGATATCGACGCCGATGCCCGGTGTATCGCCCACGTGCAGGCGCCCGTTGCGCAGCACATAGTCGTGCGGGAACACCGCGTCGGTTTCCTCGGTATGGAACATGTATTCCTGAATGCCGAAGTTCGGCACCCAGGTGTCGAAGTGCAGCGCGGCACCCATGGTCACCGGCGACAGATCGGTGGCGCCGTGGAAACCGGTGCGCACCTGGTGCAGCGCGGCGAAGTCGGCGATGCGGCGCACGTGGCTGATGCCGCCGCCGTGCACGATGGTGGTGCGGATGTAGTCGATCAGCTGGTTCTCGATCAGGTGCTTGCAGTCCCAGATCGAGTTGAACACCTCGCCCACGGCCAGGGCGGTGACCGAATGCTGGCGGATCAGCTCGAAGCCCTTCTGGTTTTCGGCCGGGGTCGCGTCTTCCAGCCAGAACAGGCGATAGGGTTCGAGCGACTTCGCCAGGCGCGCGGCCTCGATCGGGGTCAGGCGGTGGTGCACGTCGTGCAGCAGCTCGACATCGCTGCCGTGGTCGGCGCGCAGCTGTTCGAACAGCTTCGGCACCACGTCCAGATAGCGCGGGGTATTCCAGGTCGTCTCCAGCGGCAGCTCGCTTTCGGCCGGCTCGTAACCCTTGGCGTTGGAAATGCCGTAGGCCTTCTTGACGCCCGGCACGCCGCACTGCGCGCGCACCGCCAGGAAGCCCTGTTCGATGAAGCCGCCAACCGCATCGGAGGCCTCGGCGATATCGCGGCCGTTGGCATGGCCATACACCAGCGCGCCCTCGCGCGAGCGGCCGCCGAGCAGCTGGTACACCGGCATGCCGGCCATCTTGCCCAGGATGTCCCACAGCGCCACGTCGACCGCTGCGATCGCGCTCATGGTCACCGGGCCGCGCCGCCAGTAGGCGCCGCGATAGAAGAACTGCCAGATGTCCTCGATGCGGCCGGCGTCGCGCCCGATCAGGTTCGGCACGACGTGGTCGGACAGGTAGGACGCCACCGCAAGCTCGCGGCCGTTGAGCGTCGCATCGCCCAGGCCGTACACGCCCGATCGCGTGGTGATCTTCAGGGTGACGAAGTTGCGCCCCGGGCAGGTGACGATGACCTTGGCATCGATGATCTCGCGGTCGTTCTTCGAGCCGTGGGTGGTGGTTTCGGTGGTGTGGGTGTTCATCGTGCGTGGTCGTCGTCGATCATCGGGGTCAGGGAACGCTCGAACGGACCCGCCGGCAGGCCGGCGCCGTCGAACAGGGTGCAGACCGGGCTGTCGGCCCAGCAGTAGCGCACGCGTGTGGCCGCATGGGCGGCCGGCGCGGTGAGGGCGACGCGGTTGCCGCGCACCTGCGCAACGGCGTAGCGGCAGGTGCCGGCATCGGCGCCGCACAGTTCGAAGCCGATCGGGCCGTCCGCGCCGTAGGCAACGAGGCCGTCGGTCACGTCACCGAACTCGACGACCACCGCTTCGCCATTGCGGCGGACAGCCTGCGCGACCGGGCCGGACGCGGGCAGCGTTTCGCCATAGACCACATGCCGCGCGGCGCGCGCGAAGCGGCGGCCGAGCTCCTGCTTGTTGGTCGGGTGGATGTCGTAGCGGTCGCCGATGTCGATCGCCACCACCAGGCCGGTGCCGGCATCCTCGGCGGCGACCGCGCGCTGCGCTTCGCGCAGTGCGGCCCAGTCGCTTTCGCTCGGACGGGTCGGCGCCGCACCGTAGTTGGCGAGCTGCGCCACCAGCAGCGGCAGGCCCTCGCCGAAACGCGCGCGCCAGTCGCTGCGCAGGGCGCGCAGGAGAACGGCGTAGCGGGCGTGTTCGAAGGTGTTCGACTCGCCCTGGTACCACAGCGCGCCGCGCAGGCCATAGCGGCCAAGCGGCGCGATCATGCCGTTGTACAGCGTCGACAGCCCGGCCGCGCTCTGCCACGGGGCGCGTGGCGGCGTGCCTGCCTCGGGCGGCACGATGCGGTACTGCCAGCCGCCGTCCAGCGGCACGCGGCTGCCGTCGGCCAGGCGCAGCGAATGCGCGCTCGCCGGGCCGGCCAGGCCGCCATCGCGGTAGGTGTCGAGCACGTTGATGACGATGCTGTTGTCGCCCGCGCGCAACAGCCCCGGCGGCAGCGCATACTCGCGTCCGGCGCCGGCGCCATAGGTGCTGCCGACACCGCGACCGTTGACCCAGGTCATGTCGATCTCGTCGGCCGGGCCCAGCAGCAGCACCGCGTCCTGCGCCGCCTGCGCCGCGCTCAGCTGCACACCGGTGCGGTACCAGACCATGCCGTTGAATTCGGCCAGCTCCGGCACGCCCCAGCGCTCCCAGGCGCCGAGCTGCGCAGGCGCAGCGCGCCAGTCGCCGGTGCCTTCCCAGGGACGGTCGCCCTCGCCGTTCACCGGCTGCTGCGCCCACCAACGCTGCCACAACGCGCCCCATTCACCCACTGCCGCGACCGGATCGCCGGCGTAGCGCGCAAGCACATCAAGCTCGCCGTCATAGGTACCCAGCGTGCGCAGCGTTTCCGCGCTGGTCCAGGCCTGGATGCGCGAGCCGCCCCAGGCCGCGTCGATCAGCCCCATCGGCACATCGACGGTCTTCTGCAGCTCGCGCGCGAAGAAATAGCAGGCCGCGGAGAACTCGCGCACCGAGTCGGGGTTCACCGGCTCCCAGCGCACATCCTCGGAGAAGGTCTGCTGCGGCGCCACGTCGGAGACCTGCGGCACGGTCAGCAGGCGGATGCGGTCGTTGCCGGCGCCGGCGATCTCGGCGCGCGCATCCAGCGCGCGCCAGACCTGCAGCTCCATGTTCGACTGGCCCGAGCACAGCCAGACGTCGCCGACCAGCACGTCGGACACGCGCTGGCTGCGCGCGCCCGCCGCCACCTCCAGCACGTGCGGCCCGCCGGCTTTCAGTGCCGGCAGCTGCGCTTCCCAGCGGCCGTCGGCATCCGCGCGCGCGGACGCACGCTTGCCGCCCAGCGAGATGCGCACCTGATCGCCAGGCTCGGCGTGCCCCCAGACCCGCAGCGGCCGGTCACGCTGCACCACCGCATGGTCCTGGAACATCGCGTGCAGCAGCGGCGGCGTTTCCGCGGCCGCCGGCATCGGTGCCAGCAGGGCCGCCGACAGCAGCAGCGCCAGCGTGGCGCTGCATCCGGCGCGATATGCCTTCGATGTCACTGCGTGTCTCCCGGCGCATGCGGGAACTCGAGCGCCCGGTAGTACTCCAGCGACTGCGCCGGCGCTGCTTCACCCGCAGGCAGCGGCAGGCCGGAGAAGGTCTGGAAGTAGGCGATGCTGGCATCGCGCCACCACTGGGCCTCGTCGCGCTGGATGGCGAGGAAGCGGTCCACCTGGTGATGGCGCCCGGCGTCGATGCGGCCCTGCAGACCCGTCCACGTCGCCTGCATCCGCGCCACTTCGGTCACGCCGCGCGAATAGCGGCGCACCAGTTCGTCCCACAGCGTGCGCCCGGAAGCGACCTGGCTGGTCCAGGGGCGGTGGTGGAACCACAGCAGGAAGTCCTCGGACACGCGCGCCGGATCGTTGAACGCCTCCGCCACCGGCGGCGCGTACTGCGAGACCGCGTTGCTGCCGGCCGTGGTGCGATCGAATCCGATGCCGTCCTTCGTCGCACGATGGAAATACACCGAGGTCCAGTCCGCGCGCGGACCACCCTCGACCCACGGCGCCGGGCCGTAATGGTGGCCGCGGCCCATCAGGTGGTGCAGGCCCAGCGGCGTCATGTAATCGACCACCGCCTGGTGCGAGGCCATCATCATCCCGACCACCGGTTCGACGACCGCCGGATCGCGCGAGAAGGTCATGCGCACCCAGTCCTGCGCGATCTCGCGCGCGCCGGCTTCCGGATCCCAGGCCATGCGTCCGTACACGTACCAGTTGGCCTGGTCGAAGTGCGAGCCGCTCCAGTCGCGGTCGCTGCCGATGTTGGCCACGCCGGCGATGCCGCTGAGCGCGTGCCCCTCGAGCGAGCCGTCGACCACCTTGGCCACGGTGGAACCTTCGCCCTTGGCATGCGTGTCGGCGCGCAGCACTTCCTCGTACATCGGCCCGAGGTAGACCAGGTGGGTGGCGAAGCCCAGGTACTCCTTGGTGATCTGGAACTCCATCATCAGCGGCGTCTTCGGCATCGCGCCGAACAGCGGATGGAAGGGCTCGCGTGGCTGGAAGTCGATCGCGCCGTTCTTGACCTGCACCAGCACGTTGGCGCGGAACTCGCCGTCGTGCGGCACGAACTCGGTATAGGCCTGCTTGTGGCGGTCATCGGGCTCTTCGTCCGAATAGACGAAGGCGCGCCACATCACCACGCCGCCATGCGGCTGGACCGCGTCGGCCAGCATGTTGGCGCCGTCGGCGTGCGTGCGGCCGAAGTCCTGCGGACCCGGCTGCCCTTCCGAATTGGCCTTGACCAGGAAACCGCCGAAGTCCGGGATCTTCGCGTAGATCTCGTCGGCCTTCGCGCGCCACCAGCGCTGCACGTCGGCGTCCATCGGATCGGCGGTCTTCAACCCGCCGATCTCCATCGGCGCACTGAAGCGCGCGCTCAGGTAAACGCGGATGCCGTAGGGACGCATCACGCCCGCCAGCGCCGCCACCTTGTCCAGGTACATCGGTGTCAGGATCTGCGCATTGGCATTGACGTTGTTGAGCACGGTGCCGTTGATGCCGATCGAGGCATTGGCGCGCGCGTAGTCCGTGTAGCGCGGATCCACCCAGCCCGGCAGGCGATGCCAGTCCCAGATCGACTGGCCCGAGTAACCGCGCTCCACGTGGCGGTTGAGGTCGTCCCAGTGGTTGAGCACGCGCAGCTTCACCTTCGGCGACTCGCGCAGCTCGAGTGCATCGACCGCCTGCCCGGTCTGCAGCAGGCGCAGCAGGTGGAAGGCGCCGTACAGCGCGCCCGCATCGGTATTGGCCACGACCACGGTGGCCGCGCGCCCGTCGACACGGGTGCTGCGGATCAGGTAGCCCTCGTCGCCGAGCCCGTCGAGCGCAAGCTCCAGGCGGGCCAGGGCCGGCAGCGACTCCGGCGTGCCGACCAGCAGCGCGCCGGCACGGTTGGCCGATTGGGCCTGCGTCGGTGCCTGGCCGAGCAGGCCGCCCAGGCCGCGCAGCAGTTCGTCGCGGGTGGCGCGCTGGACCGGCGTGGCCGCGGGCGCGACCAGTTGCGCGAACCGCGCGCGGTAGTCGCCGGCAGCCGGCGGTTCGACGGGCGTGTAGCGCAGCCACAGGTCGTAGCCATCCTCGGCCATCGCCACGGGCACGCACGACAGCGCAGCCAGCAGGCAGCCCAGCATGGCCAGGATCGCGCCACGGGCGCGGCCAGGCATGTCCTGCGCGGACATTCTCGCGGGATGTCGTGGACGCCTGTCGATGTGTACCATTCGTTCAGCCCTCAGTTGGTCAGTGATGTACGCGTGCCGGCGGCGAGCGCCGGTTTGCGTCGTGGATCGCGTGCGCGCCGCAACGGCACGCCGCCGCGGCGTGGCAAGGGGACAGGAATTGCAGAAACAGCCCAGGAAAGCCGCACGCCGCAAGGGAATGGCGGTCACGCTCGACGAGGTCGCGGCCCTTGCCAAGGTGTCGCCGATGACGGTCTCGCGCGTGGTCAATGGCCACGGCAAGGTGCGCGAAACCACGCGCGAACGGGTGATGCGGGCGGTGCGCGAACTGGGCTACTCGCCCAATCTCGCCGCCAGCGCACTGGCTACCGCGCAGGACACGCGCGTGGCGATGATCTACACCAACCCCAGCAACGCCTACCTGCGCGAGCTGCTCGCCGGCGCGTTGCGCGGGGCAACCCGCACCGCGGCGCAGCTGGTCATCGATACCTGGGATTCGCTTGGCGCCAACGCCCAGCGCCAGGCCGCGCGCACCCTGGCCAAGCGCGTCGCCGGCGTGATCCTGCCGCCGCCGCTGTGCGAATCCAAGAGCCTGGTGGCGGAGTTCGTCGATGCCGAGGTGCCGGTCGTGGCGATCGCCTCGGGCCGTTTCCACCACGACATCTCGTGCGTGCGCATCGACGATTTCCGCGCCAGCAAGGAGATCACCCTGCACCTGATCGCCGCAGGGCATCGCCACATCGGCTACATCCGGGGCAACCCGAACCAGACCGCAAGCACCCGTCGTTACGAAGGCTTCCAGGCAGCCTTGGCCGAATCGGGCATCGAGCTCGACGAGAGCGTGGTCGAGGGCGGCTTCTTCACCTACCGCTCCGGCCTGGACGCGACCGAGAAGCTGCTGGCGCACGCCAACCCGCCCACCGCGATCTGTGCGGCCAACGACGACATGGCTGCCGCCGCGGTCTCGGTCGCACACCGGCGCGGGCTGGATGTCCCGCGCGACCTGTCCATCGTCGGCTTCGACGACACCTCGGCCGCGACCACGGTCTGGCCGGAACTCACCACGATCCGCCAGCCGATCTCGGCGATGGCCGATTCGGCGGTCGACATCCTGCTGCGCAACATCCGCCGCAAGGACAAGAGCACGCGCACCGTGGTCGACCATGTGGTGCCGCACGAGTTGATCGAACGCGACTCGGTCGCGCCACCGTCGCGCTGACGCCGCGCCCCGGACACCTGCGTCGGTAAAGCCCATCCCCCGCCCGCGGGGGATGGCCCGGCGCGCTAGCCAGCCCCGCCGCCATGCGTCCTGGCGGCGGCAACCATCGCGCGGCGGCTCGGCTGGCAGGGGCGTTCGCACTCCCATGTCGACCGGCCGCCCCGCGCCTCAGCGCAGCAGGTACTGGTTGAGCAGGTTCTCGTAGCGCTCCTGCTTGCCGCTGATCTGCTCCGGCTCGCCGCCCTTGGCGGCCAGCGCTGCCAGATCGGCCAGGCCCAGCTTGCCGTTGGCGAAATCGGCACCGGCGCCGCTGTCGAAGCTGGCGTAGCGCTGCTTGCGCCAGGTCTCCCACGGCGAGTCGTTGAGCAGCGCGTGCGCCACCTCGAGACCGCGCGCGAACGCGTCCATGCCGCCGATATGGGCAATGAACAGGTCCTCCATGTCGGTCGACTCGCGACGCGGCTTGGCGTCGAAGTTCAGGCCGCCCACAAGGCCGCCCTGGCGCAGCACCACCAGCATCGCGCCGACGGTGTCGTACAGGTCGGTCGGGAACTGGTCGGTGTCCCAGCCGTTCTGCGCGTTGCCGCGGTTGGCATCGATGCTGCCGAGCAGGCCGTGGTCGGCCGCGACCTGCAGGTCGTGCTCGAAGGTATGGCCCGACAGCGTGGCGTGGTTGGCCTCGATGTTGAGCGAGAAGTCCTTCTCCAGGCCGTGCTGCTTGAGGAAGCCGGCCACGGTGGCGCTGTCGAAGTCGTACTGGTGCTTCATCGGCTCCATCGGCTTGGGTTCGATGAAGAACTGGCCCTTGAAGCCGATGCTGCGGCCGTAGTCGCGGGCAGCGGTCAGGAAGCGCGCGAAATGGTCGAGCTCGCGCTTCATGTTGGTGTTGTGCAGCGAGGCGTAGCCTTCGCGGCCGCCCCAGAACACGTAATGCTCGCCGCCCAGCTCGACCACCGATTCCAGCACCGCCTTGACCTGCACCGCAGCGCGGGCGACGACGTTGAAGTCGGGATTGGTGCTGGCACCGTTCATGTAGCGCGGATGCGAGAACAGGTTGGCCGTGCCCCACAGCAGCTTCATGCCGGTGGCCTGCTGGCGCTCCTTGGCCAGGCCGACCAGGTGCGAGAGGTTCTTCTGGTAGGTGCCGATGTCGTCGGCGTCGGGCGCCATGTCGACATCATGGAAGCACCAGTACGGCACGCCGATCTTGGTGAAGAACTCGAATGCCGCATCGACCTTGGCCTCGGCCGTCTTCATCGCATCGCCGGTTTCCCAGGGGAAGCGGCGCGTGCCCGGGCCGAACGGATCGGCGCCGGCGTTGCAGAAGGTGTGCCAGTAGCAGACCGCGAAGCGCAGGTGCTCGCGCATGGTCTTGCCGCCGATCTTCTTGTCCGCGTCGTAGGTCTTGAACGCGAGCGGGTTGTCCGAGCCCGGGCCCTCGTAGGGGATGCTGCCGATGCCGGGGAAGTATTCCTTCGCGCCGATGAATGCCTTGCTCATTGCAGTGTGTCCGTAGTGTCGTGGTGGGAACGAGCGGTCAGTCGGCGTAGAGCGGCCGGATCGCATCGAGGTGGGAAAGGAAATGACGATACTGCGCCGCGTAGGCGGCGGTCGCGGCTGCGTGCGGCTGCGCGGCCAGGCGCGGGTCCAGGCGTACGTGCGAGGCGGCCAGCGCGCTGAGCTCGCCGTCGCTGCCGCCCTCGGCACGACGGACCGCCCACAGCGCCTGCAGCGCCGCGCCGAAGGCTGCGCCTTCGGACTGCTCGGGCACGTCCACCGGCAGGCCGAACATGTCGGCCACCATCTGCCGCCACACCGCGCTCTGGCTGCCGCCGCCGGTCAGGCGGATCGCCTCGAAGCGCAGTCCTGCATCGACCAAGGCGTCGTAGCCGTTCATCAGGCTGTAGAGCGCGCCCTCCATCGCCGCGCGATAGAGGTTGGCCGGGGTCAGGTTGGTCGCGGTCATGCCGAACAGGCTGCCGCGGCCGTGCGGCAGGTCGGGGGTGCGCTCGCCGTTGAGGAAGGGCAGCATCAGCAGGCCGTCCGCGCCGGGACGGGTGCCCGCCAGCAGCGCATCGCCATCGCGCGACGAGAAGCCGCACAGACGCGCGACCGCCTCGGTGGCGACGGTGCAGTTCATGGTGCAGATCAGCGGCAGCCAGCCCCCGGTCGAATCGCAGAAGGCGGCCCAGCGGCCTTCGGCATCGACCGCCGGCTGTGCGGTGTAGGTGAACAGGGTGCCGGAGGTCCCCAGGCTCATGCTGAGCACGCCGGGCACCACGTTGCCGGTGCCGATCGCGGCCATCATGTTGTCGCCGCCACCCGCCGACACCTGCACCCCGTGCGGCAGGCCCAGCTCGTCGGCCAGGTCCGGGCGGATCTTCACCAGGGTGTCGGCCCCGACCAGAGGCGGCAGGCAGTCGCGCAGGTCGCGGTCCGGATCGGTCGCGGCCAGCATTCCCGGCGACCACTCGCGCGTGCGCACGTCGAGCCAGCCGGTGCCGGAGGCATCGCCGTGCTCCATCCACAGCTCGCCGGTCAACCAGTAGTTGATGTAGTCGTGCGGCAGCAGGATCGTCGCCAGGCGAGCATAGGCCTGGGAGCGGTGCTTGCGTGTCCAGGGCAGCTTGGAGGCTGTATAGCCGGCCAGGATCGGGTTGCCGGCCAGCTCGATGCAGCGCTGCGCGCCACCGGCCGAGTCCATGATCTCGTCGCACTCGGCGGTGGTGCTGGTGTCGTTCCACAGCTTGGCCGGGGCCAGCACGTTGCCGTCCCTGTCCAGCGGCACGAAGCCATGCTGCTGCCCCGACACGCCGATCGCGGCCACGCGGGCGCGCAGCGCCGGGTCGATCCGCGCGAAGCAGGCACGGATCGCATCCACCCACCAGTCGGCGCGCTGCTCGCGGCTGCCGTCGTCACCAGCCGCAAGGTCGAGCGGTTGTCCAGCGGTGGCCACGATGCCTCGCGACCCCGGGTCGTAGACCACGAGCTTCACGCTCTGCGTGCCCACATCCAGCCCAGCAAACAGCCCCATCGAATGATCCCCAGAAAGTTAGCGCTACCACAACCCGGATGCAGGGCGCCCGGACCAACGAAGACGGATGCTGCGTCTACGTCGTATTCGGGCGTTGCGGCGTGCACGAACTCTACACACCTGTCGGAAAAAAGCCTTGCTGCACTGCGCAACCGGGTGTCCTGCGGGACAGCGATCACGTTAGCGTTAACATTTTATTTCGGATTGAGGCCGCCCGCCCAGCCACGCGAAGCCCCCGGTCGGCGATGGAACCGGACCTGCGGGCTGAAAACCACCTCCCGCATTCGTTCGAGCCGCGCATTCCGCGCAATCGGTGGCCAGAGGCGCTTGCGGGGCCGTGGTGCGCCAGTCTCAGAGCAGCATGATCCGGTACTGCCCCGCCAGGACCGGCCCCGACAGGATCCGGTAGCCGTCGTTGTCGAACCCCTGCACCCCGGCCACCAGCCGTCGCGCCCTGGCCCGGGTGGCCGCGCTGCCCAGGTAGTGCCAGTCGCGCACGACGTGGATCTGGACCATGTCCGCGCCCTCCTCGACCACGCCGACCGCGCCCGCGTAGGGCCAGGCGGCCACCTGCCATTGCCGCAGCGCCGCCGCCAGCCGGGCCTCGTGCTCGGCGTGGGGCTCGCGCCCCGCACAGGCGCCAGCGCAGCGGCCGATCGTGGCGCGGAAGCAGGGTCGTCCCGGCGGCACGCGCTCGATCCCCATCAGCCCGTAGCACAGCCGGTTGTCGTCGGCGATCGCGCGCAGCGCCTGCATCGCCGCGGCCCGGCTGGAATACAGCCCGTACAGGCGCGGAGTGGAGGCGAACGGGATTCCGGCCGAGTGCACCACCTCCGGGCGCCCGCGCAGCAGCTGGATCGAGTACAGGTCGCGGCGCCGCCGCAACAGCTTGTTGTGCACCGGCTGGCGCAGCTTGATCTGCTGCGCCTCCAGCAGTTGCGCACCGATGTCGCCGGCGGTGCGGGTGAACTCGATCCGCCGCGTCTGCCGCAGCAGCCGCGCCTCCTCTGGCGTGCGCATGTGGTCCATCACCCGGTGGCGGATATCCACGCTCTTGCCGATGTACAGCGGCGCCGGGCCGTCCTCGCCGAGGAACACATAGACGCCCGGCGCACGCGGCAACAGCGCGATCTGCGGGCGCAGGTGCTCGGGATAGACGTAGTACGCCGCCTGGGTGCGGCGCGCGGGCAGGGGGACGTACATGTGGAGTCAGGCAGCTGTGGGCGCAGGATGCTGCGCTGGGGCCATCTCAGTCCGCGAGACCGCGGCGCGCTTCCCTGCACGGGTAGAATTCTCCGCATCCCTCACGCAGTTTTCAAATGACCGAGTCCGTACGCCCCGTTTTCCATGGTTTCGAGCAGATCCCGCTGCGCGAGTACGCCGAGCGCGCCTACCTCGACTATTCGATGTACGTGGTGCTCGACCGCGCCCTGCCCTTCATCGGCGACGGCCTCAAGCCGGTGCAGCGTCGCATCATCTATGCGATGAGCGAGCTCGGCCTGGGCGCAACCGCCAAGCCGAAGAAATCCGCGCGCACCATCGGCGACGTGATCGGCAAGTTCCACCCGCACGGCGACAGCGCCTGCTACGAGGCGATGGTGCTGATGGCGCAGCCGTTCTCGTACCGCTATCCGCTGGTCGACGGCCAGGGCAACTTCGGCTCCTCGGACGATCCGAAATCGTTCGCGGCGATGCGCTACACCGAGTCCCGGCTGACCCCGATCGCCGAGATGCTGCTGGGCGAACTGGGCCACGGCACCGCCGACTGGGTGGCGAACTTCGACGGCACGCTCGAGGAGCCGAGCTGGCTGCCCGCGCGCCTGCCGCACCTGCTGCTCAACGGCACCACCGGCATCGCGGTCGGCATGGCCACCGACGTGCCGCCGCACAACGTCAACGAGATCGTCAGCGCCTGCCTGCGCCTGCTCGACGACCCCGACGCGACCGTGGCCGATCTGTGCGAGCACGTGCGCGGCCCGGACTACCCGACCGCGGCCGAGATCATCACGCCGGCCGCCGACCTGCTTGCGATGTACGAGACCGGGCACGGCAGCGTGCGCGCCCGCGCCACCTTCGCGCGCGAAGGCCAGAACATCATCGTCACCGCCCTGCCCCACCAGGTCTCGCCGTCGAAGGTGATCGAACAGATCGCCGCGCAGATGCGCGCCAAGAAGCTGCCTTGGCTGGAAGACATCCGCGACGAGTCCGACCACGCCAACCCGGTGCGCATCGCGCTGATCCCGCGCAGCAACCGGGTCGACGCAGAACAGCTGATGGGCCACCTGTTCGCCACCACCGACCTGGAGAAGAGCTACCGGGTCAACCTCAACGTGATCGGCCTGGACGGCCGCCCGCAGGTGAAGAACCTGCGCATGCTGCTGACCGAATGGCTGGCGTTCCGCACCAGCACCGTCACCCGGCGCCTCAACCACCGCCTGGAAAAGGTCGAGCGACGCCTGCACCTGCTTGAAGGCCTGCTGATCGCCTTCCTCAACCTCGACGAGGTGATCCACATCATCCGGACCGAGGACGAGCCCAAGGCTGCGCTGATCGCGCGCTTCGCGCTGTCCGAGGACCAGGCCGAGTACATCCTCGAGACGAAGCTCAAGCAGCTCGCCCGCCTGGAGGAAATGAAGATCCGCGGCGAGCAGGACGAGCTGGCGAAAGAGCGCGACGGCATCCAGGCCACGCTCGACAGCAAGGCCAAGCTGAAGAAGCTGATCAAGGACGAGTTGCTGGCCGATGCGAAGAAGCACGGCGATGCGCGGCGCTCGCCGCTGGTCGCGCGCGGTGCGGCGCAGGCCCTGGACGAGACCGACCTGGTCCCCAGCGAGCCGGTGACCATCGTGCTCAGCCAGAAGGGCTGGGTGCGCGCGGCCAAGGGCCACGACGTCGACGCTGCGGCGCTGTCGTATCGCGATGGCGATGCCGTGCTGGCGGCGGTGAAGGGGCGCACGACCCAGCAGGTCGCCTTCCTCGACAGCGCCGGGCGCAGCTATTCGACTCTGGCGCATTCGCTGCCGTCGGCACGCGGCAACGGCGAGCCGCTGACCGGCCGCTTTTCGCCGGCTGCGGGCGCCTCGTTCGTGGCGCTGGCCAGCGGCGGCAACGACGAGCGCTTCGTGCTCGCCTCCTCGCACGGCTACGGCTTCGTCACGCGGTTCGAGAACCTGACCGGCCGCAACAAGGCCGGCAAGGCGATGCTGTCGCTGTCGGAAGGCGCCAGCGTGGTGCAGCCGGCGCCGGTGGGCGCCGTCGACACCGACCGCATCGTCGCGGTGACCAGCGCCGGCCACCTGCTCGCCTTCCCCGTCGCCGAGCTGCCCGAGCTGGACCGGGGCAAGGGCAACAAGCTGATCGAGATCCCCAAGGCCAAGCGCGGCACCGAGCGCGTGGTCGCCGTGGCCGTCGTGCCACCGGGCGGCACCCTGGTGGTGAAGTCCGGCGCCCGCACGATGAGCCTGTCGTTCAAGGAGCTCGACACCTATCTCGGCGCGCGCGCCAGCCGCGGCGGGCTGCTGCCGAGGGGATGGCAGAAGGTCGACGGCTTGAATGTCGGATCGTAAGTCCCTGTCGCGGCGCGCAGCGGGTCGGTTGAATCTGGCGCACGCACGTCGCCGGGCGGCGCGGCGAAAGGCGGCGCCTCGCACGTGGCGACGTGAACCCGCGATCTCACTTGGCGTGCAGACGGCCTCCACTTGTCATCCCGGGCGCAGCGGGAGGTCTGGCCCTGCATGCCGTCCCGCACGCAACCGACGCCTGCGCACCTCCCGTCTCTCCCGCAGGCAGACACGACATGCAGGCTGACTTCTGGCTCGACCGCTGGCAAAGCAACCGCATCGGCTTCCACCGCGATACGCCGCTGCCGCTGCTCGTCCGGCACTGGCAGGCACTGGCGCTTGCGGCGGGCAGCCGCGTCTTCGTGCCGCTCTGCGGCAAGTCGCTGGACATGGTGTGGTTGGCCGAGCAGGGCCATCGCGTGCTCGGGATCGAACTGTCGGCGATGGCCGTCGAGCAGTTCTTCGAGGAGCGTGGACTCGATCCGCGGATCCACACCAGTCCCGCGGGCACGCATTACAGCAGTGGCCCCTGGGAACTGGTCGTGGGCGACGCCTTCGCCATTCCCGCGGGACTGCTGGTCGACTGTGCGGGCGTCTACGATCGCGCTGCGCTGATCGCACTACCGCCCGAAATGCGCGCCCTCTACGCACAGACCAGCCTGCAGCGCCTGCCGGCGGGCTGCCGAGGCCTGCTGGTGACGCTTGAATATCCGCAGGCGGAAAAGGCCGGGCCGCCGTTCTCGGTCGAAGAGGCCGAGGTCAAATCGCGGTTCGCACCGGACTGGACGGTCGACCTGCTCGAGCGTCGCGACATCCTCGCGAACGAAGCTTCGTTCCAGGCCGAAGGCGTCTCCGCGTTGTCCACCGCCGTTTACCGGATGCAGCGCAGGCCGCAAGGGTCGTAGACGCGGCTTCGGCGGCAGCCGCCGGTACCTGGGTCGGGACCCTTCCCGGATGCGAGCGAAGGCCCCGATGACGCCAAGGCGCGGGCGGATGGCGGGCGCGGGGACGCGCTCAGCCGTGCGCGGCATCCTCGCCCATGCGCGCCTGCTGGTAGTTCTGCAGGCCGACCATTTCGATCAGGCGCAGCTGCTGCTCCAGCCAGCGGGTATGGTCTTCCTCGGTATCGGCCAGTTGCGCCACCAGGATCTGGCGGCTGACGTAATCGCCATGCTCCTCGCACAGCGCGACGCCCTTGGCGAGGTTGCCGCGCACCTGGTATTCGAGGTCCAGGTCCTTGCGCAGCATTTCCTCGACCGTACGTCCCGGCTCGAACGGATCGGGCCGCATGTCGGGATCGCCCTCGAGGAACAGGATCCGGCGCAGCAGCGCGTCGGCGTGCTGGGTTTCCTCTTCCATCTCGTGGTTGATCCGCGCATGCAGCGCGTGCAGGCCGAGGTCTTCGTAACGGCGCGAATGCAGGAAGTACTGGTCGCGCGCGGCCAACTCGCCGCGCAGCAGGAAATTGAGGTAATCGATGACTTCAGGCTGGCCCTTCATGGCGAACGGCTCCGGGGTGGGGAATGCGGGGCAGTATGCCCAAGCCGGCGCGACGGCGCCGGATGAGAGCCATTTCAGTTCGCATTCTCGACCGCGCCCCTGCACCGGACGAAGCGCGGTGATGAACGCATCGCCATGCGCCGCGCTATCCACCCACACCATCGCCAGGACCTGACCGAATTCGGCGACCCGGACGCGTCCTGCCGGATCAGACCTTCACCGTTACCCTGCCGCGCGCCCCGCCTCCGTCCCAGCCCCCGCGCCCGCTTCCGTCCGCGCCCCGGCCTCCGTCTCCGGCAACGTTTCCGCCCCCCGCGCCAGTCGACGCAGTGCGCGCAACGAACTCGGTTCCTCGGCGATGCCGGGCCCGCGCAGGCTGCGATCGATGCGATCCACGTAGCCCAGGTCATTGAGCAGCGAAGCGGCCTGCAGCCCATCGAGTTCGCCGCGCCCGACCATCGCCAGCACGCGCTGGCGGAATCCGGTCTCGAAGTCGACGGCCTGCGCCTCGAGCGCCGTGAGCGCATCGGTATCGGGACTGACGCCATCGCTGCCTTGCAGCCCGTGCATCTGCCCGTACAGATGCCGTCGCAGGGCGACGTAGGCCTCGCGCAGCGGCGAATCCGGATCGCGCAGCCGCGGCACCAGGTTCTTCTGCAGGTGCTTGGCGCCTTTCACCGCTTCGACCATCTGCACGGCCGCCATCTGCGCCTGGGTCCAGAAGCGCTGGTGCTCCTGGTCCATCGGCACCTCGATGCGGCCCATGAACGCCAGCAGGTCGGCATACACGCCCTTGACCCGCTGACGATAGAGCACCTCGGCGTCCGGGATTTCGCGCGCAGGCGGCTCCGAAAGACGGGCATCGGCGCTCCCGGATGCGGACAGTCCCTCCATCGGCAATGCCAGCGCGCGGCAGATCGCTTCGACGCTGAGCTCGCCCAGATGACGCAGCTCGAGCGCGACCGCTGCGGCCGCCGCATCGGCCGAATCCAGCGCCTGGTTGCACACGTAGCGGGCGCGGACAGGTTCGACATCTCCCGGCGCCACTCCCCCGGTCGCCAGCACGGGTGCCGGGCGTTCGGGCAGCCAGCGCTGCAGCCACTGCGCCAGCCGGGCTTGCCAAGGCCAGAACAACGCCACGCCCGTGGCGTTGAACAGCGTATGGAACAGCGCCAGTTGCGGCAGCGTGTTGTCGGCGAAGCCGGCCAGTGCGGCGATGCCCATCACCATCCAGGTCAGGGGCACCAGCAGCACCAGGGCCAGCGTCGCGGTGACCACGTTGAACAGCACGTGCGCCAGCGCCAGGCGCTGGCCGCTGCGGTTGCCGCCCAGCGCCCCGACCACGCCGGTGCTGACGCTGCTGCCGACGTTGGAGCCGATCGCCAGCGCCAGCGCCTGCCCCAGTTCGAGCTGGCCTCCCGCCAATGCAGCGAGGATCAGCATCAGGGTGGCATGGCTGGACTGCAGCACCACCGTCGCAGCCAGGCCGACCAGCACGAACAACATGACCGCGCCCGGCCCTGCGGCCGCCACCGCGCCGAGGTCGAATCCGCCGCCGAACGCGGTAAACCCGTCCTTGACCTGGTCGATGCCCAGGACCACGAACGCCACGCCCAGCACTACCCGGCCCGCCGCCCGGCCGCGCGGCCCGGTGAAGCCGGCCAGCACCCCGAACACCAGCAGCGGCAGCGCCAGCGGCGACAGGCTCAGATCCTGCCCCGCCAGCGCCAGCAGCCAGATGCCGCTGGTCGCGCCGAGGTTGGCGCCGAAGATGATCGCCAGACCACCCGCCAGCCCGATCAGGCCGGAGCTGATGAACGCGATGGTCAGCAGCGAGACCAGGGTGCTCGACTGCAGCACCACCGTCCCGCCGATGCCGAACAGCAGGCCACGCCCCGGCGTGCCCGTACTGCGCGCCAGCAACTGCTCCAGGCGCCCGCCGGCGAGCTGTCGCAGCCCTTCCTCCAGGCACTGCATGCCGAACAGGAAGATCGCCAGGCCCGCGCACAGCTGCAGCCAGCCGGCGTCGCGCCAGAACGACCAGGCCAGGATCGCGACAGCGATGGCCAGCAGCAACACGCGCAGTTTCGACCCCAATGCTCCACTCCCGCCCTCGGCGCGCGCCATTAGACCCCGCCCTTGCCCATGCGCCTACCCGTCGCGCACGCCTGCCCACCCGCCGGCGCCCGGCCTGACGCGCGCGATCCGCTAGAGTCCAAAGCCCACGCGCGCGGAGCGACTCACGATGGTTCGATGGTTGAAGCGGCTGCTGGTGCTTGGACTCGCGCTGGCGGTGGTGGCCGGGAGCCTCGGCTGGTGGCTGCTGCGCGGCAGCCTGCCCTCGCTCGACGGTGAGCTGGCGCTCGCGGGCCTGTCCGCGCCGGTGGCCGTGCAGCGCGATGCGCTGGGCGTGGTCACCATCGACGCGCAGGACGAAGCCGACGCCATGCGCGCACTCGGGTACGTGCATGCCCAGGAGCGCTATTTCGAGATGGACCTGCTACGGCGCACGTCCGCGGGCGAACTCTCCGCACTGTTCGGCGCTGTCGCAGTCGATGTCGATCGCCGCCAGCGCGTGCACCGCATGCGTGCGCGGGTCGGCGCGCATCTGGACACCATCGCCGGCGACCGCATGCCGATGCTCGTGGCCTATACCGAAGGCGTCAACGCCGGCCTGGCGGCGTTGCGCACGCGGCCCTGGCCCTACCTGCTGCTGCGCCAGCAGCCGGAACCCTGGCAACCGGCCGACGTCGCGCTGGCCGGCTACGCCATGTACTTCGACCTGCAGGATGCATCGAACGCCAACGAACTGGCGCTCTGGAAGCTCCGCCAGCACCTGCCCGCGCCGCTGTACGCATTGCTGACCCATCCGGGCAGCAGCTGGGACGCGCCGCTGATGGGAGATGCGTTCGGTGATGCGACCCTGCCGACAGCGGAGGACGTGGACCTGCGCGTCGAGCCGGCGGCGCGGCAGGCAGGCATGGGAGTGACGTCGTGGGACGCAGGCCAGACAGGCTGGTCACCTGTGGCAGTGGCGTCGGCCGTTGCCTCGTCTCCATGGTCTGCCCTGCAGACGGCCCTCCCTCCGGCCGCGCAGGGCAGAGGCGGTGGCGGGTCGCCTGCAGCGACCGGGCACTCTCCGGGCAGCAACAACTTCGCCGTGTCGGGTGCGCTCACCGCCGACGGCCGCGCCATCGTCGCCGATGACATGCACCTGGGGTTGCGGGCGCCCAACCTGTGGTTCCGCGCGCGCCTGCGCTGGCCGGATCCGGCCGCGCCCGGCGGACGGGTCGACGTGCAGGGCGTCACCCTGCCCGGGCTGCCGGCCATCATCGTCGGTAGCAACGGCCACGTGGCCTGGGGCTATACCAACAGCTACGGCGATTACCTGGACTGGGCGCTGGAAACGCCCTGCCCCGCGCCCGGCCCGGCGCCCGTGCAGGCGCCGGACTCCTGTACCGCGGTCCAGCTCCATCGCGAATCCATCCACGTCGCCGGCGCCGAGCCGGTCGCGCTGGCCGTGCGCGAAACCAGCTGGGGGCCGGTCCTGCACGAATTGCCCGACGGCAGGCTGCTCAGCCTGCGCTGGACCGCGCACCTGCCGGGCTCGATCAACCTCGGCCTGGCCGGCTTCGCCCACGCGGGCGACCTCGATGCCGCGCTCGCGGTGGCCGACCGTACCGGCGTACCAACCCAGAACCTGGTGATCGGCGATGCCCGTGGCCGGATTGCCTGGCGGCTGCTGGGGCCGCTGCCGGTGCGCGCACCCGGTTGCGCACCTGCCGCACCGGCATCGGTCGCGACCGCAGACAAGGCGAGCGGGCCGGAAGGCGAAGGCGCCGAAGACACGCAGGCTGCCGCCTGCCCGGACTGGCCACTGGCGTCCGACACGTCGCCCATCGCCGCATCCCCCGCCTTCGACCGGATCTGGACCGCCAATGCCCGCACCACCGATGGCGACACCCTCGCCCGGCTCGGCGATGGCGGCTATGCGCTGGGCGCCCGCGCCGGGCAGATCCGCGACGCGCTGCAGGCCGGCGAGCGCTTCACCGAAGCCGACCTGCTGGCCATCCAGCTCGACGACCGCGCCATCCTGATGACGCGCTGGTGGGAGCTGCTGCGCTCGCTCGGGAACGACACGACCCCGGCCCTGCACGAACTCGCCACGGCCGGCGACGCCTGGCAGGGCCGCGCCAGCGCCGATTCGACCAGCTACCGCATTGTCCGCGCGTGGCGCCTGGCCGTGCACGATCGGCTGCTCGAGGGTTTGCTGGCCCCGGCAAGGGCCGCAGCGGGCGACGATTTCCAGGCGCCTGCCTTCCCCCAGTTCGAAGGCGTCGCCTGGCCACTGGTCCAGCAGCGGCCCGCCCACCTGCTGCCGCAGCGCTTCGACTCCTGGCCCGCCCTGTTCGAGGACGCCGCGCGTGAAGTCCGCGACGACCTCGCCGCCCTTGGCCCGCTGCGCGAACGCAACTGGGGCGAGCACAACACCGCTGCCATCTGCCATCCCCTGGCGGGCGCGATTCCGCTGGGCCGGCGGCTGCTGTGCATGCCGGCCGACCGCCTGCCCGGTGATTCGATGATGCCGCGCGTGCAGGGACCGTCCTTCGGCGCGTCGCAGCGCATGGTCGTTGCCCCGGGACACGAAGAGGCCGGGCTGATGCACATGCCCGGCGGGCAGAGCGGCCATCCGCTGTCGCCCTTCTGGGGCGCGGGGCACGATGACTGGGTCCAGGGACGGCCGACACCGTTCCTGCCGGGCCCGGCCACGCACACCCTCCGGCTGCAGCCCGGCCATCACTGACCGCGCCGTCGCCATGCGGCATTCACCCGCGGATTGCTAGCGTCGTCCTGGGCGGCTGGGCCATGGCGCACCCAGGCTGGATGACCTGCCGGCCCTGCTTTCCCCGTTCCAAAGCACAATACCCCGCCAGTCCGCCCCGCCGACGCGCAACGAATGATTGAATTCGGACATCTCACCCACGTCGGACTGCGACGCGAATTGAACGAGGACACCTATTACGGCGACAGCGAACTGGGGCTGTGGCTGGTGGCCGACGGCATGGGCGGGCACGAGTACGGCGAGGTTGCCAGCGCGCTGGCGCGCGAGACGATCGTGCGCGAGACCCGCCAGGGCACGCCCCTGCCCCAGGCGATCCGCATCGCCGACGAGGAAATCATCCGCGCTTCCCGCCAGCGCAGCGATGCGCTTCCGATGGGGACCACCGTGGTGGCCGTGCGCCTCACCGGCAGCCGCTTCGAAGTGGCCTGGGTCGGCGACAGCCGCGCCTACCTGTGGCGCGACGGCAAGCTGGCCCAGCTGTCGCACGACCACAGCTACGTGCAGGAGCTGATCGCCCAGGGCGCGATCAGCATCGACCAGGCCCGGACCCATCCCCACCGCAACGTGGTCACCCAGGCCCTGGGCGTGACCGAGCCGCAGTCGCTCAACGTGGAAACCCTGTCGGGCGAACTCGCACCGGGCTCGCAGTTGCTGCTGTGCAGCGACGGGCTGACCGAGGAAGTGGACGACCGCGCCATTTCGCAGGTGCTCGGGCACACCGAATGCAGTGCCCAGGAGTGCGTGGACGGCCTGGTCGCGGCCGCGCTCGATGGCGGCGGGTCGGACAACGTGACCGTGGTGCTGGTGCGCAGCCACTGACGTCCCGGTCGTCGTGACCGGGCGGCGGGGTCGTCCGCAGCCCCCTCACTGCCCTCGGAGCAGGTCACCCGGTTACCGCGACGACCTCGGGCTGGGCCACGTCGATCACGTCCCAGACGCAGCGCCCGGCCTTGCGCCTGATCGCGTCCACCCGCGCATCGTGCAGTGCCTGCTCCTCGGCCAACACCGTGACCGTGGGACGGGGCCCACTGGCTGCCGCCGGCACCACGAACCGGCTGGCACCGGTCCCGGCAGCGGGCTCGGCCGCCGCGAAGCCGATCTCGCCCTGCCCCGAGGTCAGCGCCAGCCAGGCTTCGGCCAGCAGCTGCGCATCGAGCAGCGCGCCGTGCAACTGGCGATGCGAGTTGTCCACGCCCAGGCGCCGGCACAGGGCGTCGAGTGAATTGCGCTGCCCCGGGTAGCGCTTGCGCGCCAGTTCGAGCGAATCGAGCACGGTCACGCGCTCGCGCAGCGGCCCGTAGCCGTCGCCCAGTCGGGACAGTTCCGACTCCAGGAAGCCCATGTCGAACGCCGCGTTGTGGATCACCAGCTCGGCGCCGTCGACGAAGGCGAGGAACTCGTCGGCGATCTCGGCAAAGCGCGGCTTGTCGGCGAGGAACTCCAGGGTCAGGCCGGTCACCTCCTGCGCACCGACCTCGAACTCGCGGTCCGGGTTGAGGTACTTGTGGAAGGTGCGCCCGGTGGGCCGTCGCTCGATCAGTTCGACACAGCCGATCTCGACCACGCGGTTGCCTTTCTTCCATTCAAGGCCGGTGGTTTCGGTGTCGAGGATGATATGGCGCATGGTCTTCCGGGGTTGGGCGGTGTGTTGGTGGCGGGTGGTGTCGGTGCGGCTCGTCCCCGACGCAGCGTGAATTCCGCCGGTTATCCGGCGCGCGCGCGCATGCGGATGGCCTCGTTGCGGGCGAGCACGTCCACGCGCTCGTTGTCCGGGTCGCCGGAATGGCCCTTCACCCAGCGCCAGTCGATCTCGTGGCGGGCGCAGGCGGCATGCAGGCGTTCCCACAGGTCGCGGTTCTTGACCGGATCGCCGCCGGCGGTCTTCCAGCCGCGCCGCACCCAGTTGGGCATCCACAAGGTGATGCCCTGGCGCACGTACTGCGAATCGGTGTGCAGCACCACTTCGCAGGGGCGGCTCAGGGTTTCCAGCGCGACGATCGCGGCCATCAACTCCATGCGGTTGTTGGTGGTCAGCGCCTCGCCGCCAGCCAGCTCGCGCTCCTTTTCGCCATAGCGCAGCAACGCCGCCCAACCGCCCGGACCGGGATTGCCGAGGCAGGCGCCATCGGTGTGGATGCCGACGCTCATGCCGCCGAGGCGCCCTGCGGCAGCGGCAGCACCCGCCGTGACCGCACTGGTGTCAGCGGGATGGCGCGCTTCTCGGCGCGCAGCAGATAGGCCGCGCGCAGGCCGGGGCCTTGCTGCGGCACCGGCGACACCTGCACCGTCCAGTTGGGGCCCAAGCCCTGCGACACCGCGTCTGGCACCAGTCCCGCCGCACGCAGGCGCCGGCGCCAGGCCAGGGGCTCGGACGCGCTGATTCCGCTGCCGCGCCAGCGCCAGCGATAGGGGGCCAGCGGGTTGAGCACGAACAGCCACAGGCGTCCGCCGTTCACCAGCAGCCGCCCCGCCTCCGCCAGCAGGTCCGCACCACGCGCGCCGCCCGGCCGCGCCACGTGCTGCAGCACCACGGCACCAAAGGCTTCGCTCGGCAGGGGCAGCGGCAACGCGCAATCGACGGGACCGCGCCAGCGGTTGCGGTCCCCTGGCGCCAGGTACAGGCCCCGGCCGGGTCCGTCCGCCGCGCGGGGCACCGGGCCGCACCACAGCCAGGGCAGTCCGGGCCGGTCGACCAGCGCCTGCGCGACCGCGGCGTCCTCGCTGGCCAGCACGGCGCGTCCGGCATCGGTCAGGAACCAGTCGTGGATGGTGGCTGGGTCCATTTGACGGACCGGGATCTGGACGGGCATGGTCGCCATTCTAAAGGCAGCCGCCCCCGGACCCGCCGATGCAGCTCACCGCGCTTCCCGCGCTGGACGACAACTACATCTGGCACCTGGCCGCTACGGACGGGCGCTGGCTGGTGGTCGATCCAGGCGATGCCGACCCGGTGCTGGCCGTGGCCGGCGACGGGCCGCCCCCCGAGGCGATCCTCCTCACCCACCACCACGGCGACCACGTGGCCGGGGTCGCCGGCCTGCGCGAACGCTGGCCGCAGGTGCGGGTGCATGGCCCGGCGGACGCACGGATCGAGGGAATGGTCGACCGGGTGGCCGCGGATGGCGACCGGATCCAGGCCGGGCCGTGGGCGTTCGATGTCCTGGCCGTTCCCGGCCATACCGCCAGCCACATCGCCTTCCATGGGCAGGGCCTGCTGTTCTGCGGTGATACCCTGTTCAGCCTGGGCTGTGGGCGCCTGTTCGAAGGTACGCCCCGCGACATGCTCGGCGCCCTCGACCGGCTGGCCGCCCTGCCCCCCACGACCCTGGTCTGCTGCGGGCACGAGTACACCCTGGCCAACGCCGCCTTTGCGCGCGTGGTCGATCCCGACAACGCGGCGCTGCGACGCCGCCATGAAGAGGCCATCGCCATGCGCCACACCGCACAGCCCACCGTTCCTTCGACCCTGGCGCAGGAACTGGACTGCAACCCGTTCCTGCGCATCGACGCGCCTGCCGTGCGTGCCTCGCTGGCCGCGCGCGAAAACGCGGCGGCGCAGGACCGGGTTGAAGCCTTCGCCGCCCTGCGGCGCTGGAAGGACGGCTTCCGCGCATGAGGGCGCACGCCCTGGCCGGGGGTCTGGCGCTGCTGTGCGCGCTGGCCGGCCCGGCGTTTGCCGATGGCCCGGAAGCCGCTGCGAAGGCGCCGGCCGCCGCGACGACGGTAGACGCCGGTAACGGGACGCAGGCTGCCGCGGCCGAGCCGGTCGCAGCCGTTGCGGCGACGCAGTCGCCTGTCGCCGAGGCCGGAATTGCCCTTCCGGCGGGCACGCGCAGCGGCCTCGACATCTACCGCAACTTCCGCGAAGGCCTGGCCGACCAGACCTGCCCTGCGGACCCCAGCCCCCGCTGGCGGCGCCACTTCGCCCACGCCCCCGGCGAGTTCGTCGCCCCCGGCAGCGACGTGCTGCCGCTGTTCGGCTATGTCGTCGACCGCCTGCGCGAAGTGCACCTGCCCACCGAATACGCGCTGATCCCGTTCGTGGAGAGCGGCTACCGGCCCGGTGCCCGTTCGCCACACGGCCCGGCCGGGCTCTGGCAGTTCATCGCGCTGACCGCGCGCAACCACAAGGTCCCGGTGGGCCCCGGCTACGACGGGCGTCTGTCGCCGGTGGATTCCACCGAGGCCGCGACCCGCTACCTGCGCACCCTGCACGGCATGTTCGCTGGCGACTGGCGGCTGGCGGTGATGGCCTACAACGCGGGCGAATACCGGCTGCTCGGCGCCCTCAAGCGCGCCGGCCAGCGTCCGGCGCAAGCCGATCCCGACGCCCTGCCCATGCCGCAGATCACCCAGGCCTACGTGCGCAAGCTGCAGGCGCTGTCCTGCCTCCTGGTGGAGGCCGGGGAAGGCGACGCCTGGCTGCAGGCGCTGGACCGGCCGGTGCCGGTGCTCACCGCCGCCGCAGTGCCGGTCCAGGTCGCCTCGCTGGACGCCCTGGCGCGCGAGCACGGCGCCGATCCCGTACAGCTGCGGCGCTTGAACCCGGCCCATGGGAATGGACGCATCGCCCGCGCCGGCGGACCGGCCCGCGTGTTGCTGGCCTCTGCGCAAGCCCCGACCTCATCGCTGGCCGGCATCGGCGCCGCGCCGGCTCCGCCGCGTCCGCTTGCCAGCGACGACGATATCTCCGATGCCATGGCCGACGCGTCGGGCCTCGTCGAGACGACACCTGCGCGCACCCACCTCGTCGTCCCCGGCGATTCGCCCTGGCGCATCGCCCGTCGCTACGGCCTGCGCGTGGCCGACCTGCTGGGGCGAAATGGCCTGGATGCCCGCAGCGTGCTGCGGCCGGGCATGGTGCTGGCGATCGATCCGGCCGGGGCTGCCACGACGGTCGTGGCAGAATAGGCGCCGGTCCACATCGCGAGTCATCCATGGGTTTCCTGCAGGGCAAGCGCGCACTGATCACCGGCATCGCCAGCCAGCGTTCGATCGCCAACGGCATCGCCGAGGCGATGCACCGCGAAGGCGCCGAACTGGCCTTCACCTACCAGAACGAGAAGCTGAAGTCGCGCGTCGAGGAAGCGGCCTCCAAGCTGGGCGGCGGCCCGTCCTTCCCGCTCGACGTCACCGATGATGCGCAGATCGCCGCGCTGTTCGACGAGGTGGGCAAGCACTGGACCGACGGCTTCGACATCCTGGTCCATGCCATCGCCTACGCCCCGCGCGAAGCGATCACCGGCGGCTTCCTGGACGGCCTGACCCGCGAGAACTTCGCGATGGCCCACGACATCTCCGCCTACTCGCTGGCAGCACTGTCCAAGGGCGCGCGTCCGCTGATGCAGGGGCGCCAGGGCTCGATCCTCACCCTGAGCTACCTCGGCGCGGTCCGCACCCTGCCCAGCTACAACGTGATGGGCGTGGCCAAGGCCGCGCTGGAGGCCAGCGTGCGCTACCTGGCGCTCAACCTCGGGCCCGAGGGCATCCGCGTCAACGCGATCTCCGCCGGCCCGATCAAGACCCTCGCCGCTGCCGGCATCGGCGGGTTCCGCAAGATCCTGGGGCACGTCGAATCCAACGCGCCGATCCGGCGCACGGTCACCATCGAGGACGTCGGCAACGCGGCCGCGTTCCTGTGCTCGGACCTCGCCTCTGGCATCACCGGCGAAGTCACCTATGTCGACGGCGGATACAACATCGTCGGAATGACCGGGCTGGAAGCCGAGTAACGCCAGCGGATGGCGCCGCTCCGATCGATACCGGCAGCGCCTCCCGCAACAACGAAAAAGCCCGGCACATGCCGGGCTTTTTCATGGGTGCCGGGTGGCCGCCGCTACAGCTGCGATTCCACCACCGTCACCTTCATCTGCCGCCGCAGCGCCCGCTGCAGCGTCTGCGCATCTTCCGCGCCGATCAGGGATGCCATCTGCTCGCGGAACATGTCGCGCTCCGCCTCGCTGGCTTCCGAAGCGTCGCCCGGCGTCACGTTGCCCACGGCAAACACCACCCGGCTGCCGTCGGACAGTGCGACATGACCGGGCGAGCTCTTGCCTGCCTCGGGAGCCGGCACCCGGAAGTAGGCTTCGGCCGCCGATTCGTCCGGCACCGGCGTGCCGCGCGGCATGCCCTTGATCTCCTGCAACTGCAGCGATGCCGCGTCCGCCAGCGCCTGCAGCGGCTCGCCGGCCTGCAGCTTGGCCACCATCGCTTTGGCGTCGGCCTCGGCGCGCTTGGCGGCGCGATCGGCGCGGATGGCGGCGACGATCCGCTCACGTGCTTCGGTCACGGTCAGCGCGCGCTCCTGCTCATGCGCGGTGACGCGGATGATGACGCTGCGGTCCGGACCGACTTCGATCGGATCGCTCGCCGTGTTGTCCTGCACCAGGCTCTCGGAAAACGCCGCGCGCTGCACGGCGGCCATCGCGATCACGCCCTCGCCTTCGCCGCGCGCGATCGGGCCCGCGGTATGCACCTGCAGGCCGGCCGTCTTCGCCGCTGCCGTCAGCTCGGTGGGATTGCGGTAGACCGCATCGACGAAACCACCGACCAGATCGTTGAACGCGCGTTCGCGGTCGGCCAGCGCCTGTTCCTGCGCCAGCGTGTCGCGTACCTGCTCGAACGGCACCTGGTGCCCGGTCCGCACCTCGCGCAGCTGGATCACATGCCAGCCGAACTGGCTGCGCACCGGGTCGCTGACACTGCCGGCCTCGGCCGCGAACACGGCGTCCTCGAACGGCTTCACCATGCTGCCATCCTGTCGGATCCAGCCGATGTCGCCGCCATTGGCAGCCGACCCTGGATCACCCGGATTGGCCCGCGCAAGTTCCGCGAAATCGGCGCCCGGCGCACGCGCCTGCTGCGCGAGCTCGCGGGCCTTCGCCTCGGCGGCCTGCTGCGCAGCATCGTCTGCGCCCTGTTCCACCGGCACCAGGATGTGCGACACCAGCCGCTGGTCGGGTTCGACGAAGCGCGCCTTCTCCTGCTCGTAGCGCTGGCGCAGCGCGGCCTCGTCGGGCTCGGGCGCGGCCGGCAGCGTGTTGGAATCGAGTTCGACGTATTCCAGCGTCACCCGTTCGGGTGCGCGGTATTCGTTGCGGTGCTCGTCGTACCAGGCCTGGATGTCGGCCGCGGCCACGGCCGCGGTGTCCGCCGCGGGCGCCGGCAACACGACGAAGGACACGTCGCGTCGTTCGCCCAGCAGGGCCATGATCCGGCCGGTTTCCAACGCGGTGGTGAATGCCGACTGCGCGACCTGCCCTGCCAGCAGCGCGGCCTGCAGGTCTTCACGCACCATCTCCTGGAAGCCGCGCGGCGAATAGCCCTGCGACTGCAGGGTGAGCAGGTAGCGCTGCTCGTCGAAGCGGCCCTCCACCTGAAACGCGGGAATGGCATCGATCGCTTCGCGCACGCGCGAATCCCCGACCACCATGCCGTCACGCACCGCGGCCAGCTTGAGCACCTTGCGGTCGATCAACGCCTCGAGCAGTTCGCGCTTGGTCTCGGGCGACTCGAATGCGCGCGCGTCGAAAGCCTCTCCCTGCGCCTGGCGCCGGCGCTGGCGCTCGGATTCGAACGCTTCGCGGAATTCTTCCGGGCTGATCTCTTCCGACTCCCACGCCAGCTTGCGCACCAGCCACCAGTCCGGTGCGCTGCGCCACCACGACGGCTGCACCTCGACCTTGGCGGCGTAGTTGGCGCCACTCTGGAACAGGTACTGCTCCATGCCGAAGAAGGCGAACGGAATGGCCAGGATCGCGACGATGACGATCGCGAACCAGCCGGACATCTTGTCTCTGAGGGTCTGCAGCATTGGGCATGCGAGGTCGGGACGTAGCCGCGCAGTTTACCCGCTTGCCGCCGCCAGGGGCGGGGAAGCGCCTTCGGACGGCTTTTTCCGCCATGGCAGGCATGCCTGCCCTGCCGCGCGGGGCAAGCGGTCGGGATCAATGACCGCTTCGCGTCACCTTCGGGATGCGCCAGAGAAGCGCCCTGCAAGCCGGGCCTGCGCGACGCACAAAAAAAGGTCTGCCCCGATCGAGGGGAGTTGAATGCGATACGGAAGAGCACCTTCCCGGGCCTCGGACGAACGCCACGCCCTGTCGGCCGTGGATCGCTTTTCGCTCGGTCAGGGCCGCTGCGCGAGTCCGGTCCGGCGCAGCGCGCCGTGCGCTCACGCGGATGCGCGGCATGCCGCGCAAGCCATCCACGCTCTCCCTGCCCTGACTCGCGCGCAAAACATCCATGTTTTGCTTGTCGCGGCTCCCGACCGCCAGGGCACTGCTCACCGCTGCCTTGGCCGCGATGTTTCGATGCGCAGGTGTTTCGAAGCCACGCCAATAAATTGGCAACGGTCGGTCCGGGCCGGGGATTGCGGAGAGCAGCGCATGGATGCGCTGCGGCGGCGAGTCAGCCATGGATGGCTGACCGAGCCGAGGAGCAATCCCCGGGTCGGGGCGACCCCTCACTGAAAGCGTCAGCCCAAATGCTTGTGCAGAGCAAACGTTCCCTCAAATGGGAGAAGAACCAAAAAAAAGACCCCGCATCGCTGCGGGGTCCTTCTTATCGAAATGGCGGAGCGGACGGGACTCGAACCCGCGACCTCCGGCGTGACAGGCCAGCATTCTAACCAACTGAACTACCGCTCCGCGCTTTGATCTTGAAACTCTCCCCGCAGTTTTGCGCCCCGTTGCCTGGTGGGTGCTGAGGGTTTCGAACCCCCGACCCTCTCCGTGTAAAGGAGACGCTCTACCGCTGAGCTAAGCACCCGTGCAAGGGAACTCAGGAGCCGCTCAGTTTACGGCATCCTTCAGCGCTTTGCCAGCCTTGAATGCAGGATTGTTGGAAGCCGGGATCGCGATCGGCTCCTTGGTGCGCGGATTCAGGCCGGTACGCGCGGCGCGGGCCTTGACCGAGAAGGAACCGAAGCCGACCAGGTTGACCGTGTCGCCGCGCTTGAGCGCCGCGGTCACCGACTCGAGCACCGCATCGAGCGCGCGCCCGGCGTCGGCCTTGGACAGTCCCGCCTTGTCGGCGACCTGGTCGATCAATTCACTCTTGTTCACTGGCATGTTGGACACTCCGTGTGCGGACCGCAGCCCGCCTTGCTGGGGACCAGGCCCCTGGTCGACGGGAAGTCCCGGGACGCGGCCTGGCCATGAGGATGGAATTACGAATCCGCGGCATTTTACGCGGAGGCGCGGCCGAATACGACAACCGGCTGTACTGGTGTGCGTATCGCCCGGAACATGGATCCAATCGTTAGCACAGCGTGAAGCGGCCCAAGCGACCGCGACATCAATGCTTGACGTCCGCGCCCGGTGCCTTTTCCTTGCGCCGCCGCACGATCGGGGTGCGCGCGGGCGCCGCTGTCTCGGGGGCCTTCTGCTGCCCGCCTGTCAGCGGCCGCTCGAGCGCCAGGTCGAGAACCTCGTCGATCCACTTCACCGGCACGATCTCGATGTGGTCGGTGACGTTGGCCGGGATGTCCGCCAGATCCTTGCGATTCTCTTCCGGGATGATGACCGTGGTGATGCCGCCGCGCAGCGCTGCAAGCAGCTTTTCCTTGAGCCCGCCGATGGCGGTGACCTTGCCGCGCAGGGTGATTTCACCGGTCATCGCCACGTCGGCGCGCACCGGGACCTTGGTCAACGTCGACACCAGCGCAGTCGTCATCGCGATGCCCGCGCTGGGACCGTCCTTCGGCGTGGCGCCATCGGGCACGTGCACGTGCACGTCCTGCTTCTGCAGGAAATCCACGTCGATGCCCAGGCGCTCGGTGCGCGCGCGCACCACGCTCAGCGCGGCGGATGCCGATTCCTTCATGACATCGCCCAGCTGGCCGGTCAGGATCAGGTTGCCCTTGCCGGGCACGAGGGTGGTTTCGATCTGCAGCAGGTCGCCACCCACTTCCGTCCATGCCAGGCCGGTGACCATCCCGATTTCGTTGTCCTGCTCGGCGCGACCGAAATCGAAGCGGCGCACGCCCAGGTAGGCATCGAGGTTGGCCGCCCCGACCTTGACCGCCTTGACCTTGCCCTTCTTCGGCCCGGCCAGCGCGATCTGCTTGACCACCTTGCGGCAGATCTTGGCGATCTCGCGCTCGAGGTTGCGCACGCCCGACTCACGCGTGTAGTAGCGCACGATGTCCTGGATGGCGTCGGTCGCGATCGCGATCTCCTCGTCCTTCAGGCCATTGCCCTTCATCTGCTTGGGCACGAGGTAGCGGGTGGCGATGCTGATCTTCTCCTCCTCGGTGTAACCGGGGATGCGGATCACCTCCATGCGGTCGAGCAGCGGGCCGGGGATGTTGAGCGAGTTCGAGGTCGCGATGAACATCACCTCGGACAGGTCGAGGTCGACCTCGAGGTAATGGTCGTTGAAGGTGTGGTTCTGCTCGGGATCGAGCACCTCGAGCAGCGCCGAGGACGGATCGCCACGGAAGTCCATCGACATCTTGTCGATCTCGTCGAGCACGAACAGCGGGTTCTTCGCGCCGGCCTTGTTGAGGTTCTGCACGATGCGGCCCGGCATCGAGCCGACGTAGGTGCGGCGGTGTCCGCGGATCTCGGCCTCGTCGCGCACGCCGCCCAGCGCCATGCGCACGAACTTGCGGTTGGTGGCCTTGGCGATCGACTGGCCGAGCGAGGTCTTGCCCACGCCGGGCGGCCCCACCAGGCACAGGATCGGGCCCTTCATCTGCTTCACCCGCGTCTGCACGGCGAGGTACTCGAGGATGCGTTCCTTGACCTTCTCGAGCCCGTAATGGTCCGCGTCGAGCGTGTCCTGCGCGGACTTGAGGTCCTTGCGCACCTTGCTGCGCTTCTTCCACGGCACGCCCAGCAGCCAGTCGAGGTAGTTGCGGACCACCGCGGCTTCGGCCGACATCGGCGACATCTGCTTGAGCTTGTTGAACTCGTTCTTCGCCTTGCTCTCGACCGGCTTGGGCATGCCGGCCTGGGCGATCTTGCGCGCGATCTCCTCCAGGTCGTTGGGCGCTTCGTCGATCTCGCCCAGCTCCTTCTGGATCGCCTTCATCTGCTCGTTGAGGTAGTACTCGCGCTGCGACTTTTCCATCTGCGACTTGACCCGGCCGCGGATGCGCTTCTCCATCTGCTGCACGTCGATCTCGCCATCGACCAGGCCGACCAGCATTTCGAGCCGCTCGGCGGTATCCACGCTTTCGAGCAGGCGCTGCTTCTCACCCAGGCGCACGCCCACGTGCGCGGCCACGATGTCGGCCAGGCGGCCCGGCTCGTCGATGCCTGCCAGGGTCTGCATCAGCTCCGGCGGCAGCTTGCGGTTGGTCTTGACGTACTGCTCGAACAGAGAGACCAGCGAACGCGCGATGGCTTCCACCTCGCGCGGATCGCGGCTTTCCACCGGCTCGATCACGTGACCCACGCCCGCCAGCGTGCCGTCGACCTCGCGCACCTGCGCCACGCTGACGCGCGAGACGCCTTCGACCAGCACCTTGATCGTGCCGTCGGGCAGCTTGAGCAGCTGCAGCACCTGGGCGAGCGTGCCGATGCCGTGCAGGTCCTCGCCTTCCGGATCGTCGGTTTCCGCCGACTTCTGCGCGACCAGCAGGATGCGCTTGTCGCCTTCCATCGCGATGTCGAGCGCACGGATGGACTTGTCCCGACCGACGAACAGCGGGATGACCATGTGCGGGAAGACCACCACGTCGCGCAGGGGGAGGACGGGCAGTTCCAGCGATTGGCTGCGGGGGCGATCGGTCATTGCGGGTTCCATGGACAGCGGAGCGGCGGGAGCCGGGCGGCACGACGCCGCCCACTGTTGGGTTTATGGGGCCCGGCGGGGAACGATGCAAGCGCCGCGGGAGAACGCGGCATCCCGGCAGTCCCGGACGCAGGGCGGCGCGGCCCTAAAGGCCCGCAACGGTCGACCGCACAACCGGGAAGACGGGCGACGCCTCTGCGTTCACCCTGTCCACGGACGCAGCGCAGCCTGGCGGCGCGCGGCGCGGCGCGGCGCGAGGGCAGATTCAGCCAGGCGGCCAAGGCAAGTGGCAGGGCGGCATGACGGCCGCCCACGCCTGCGCGAATGCCGTCAGCCGACGGCAGCCGGGGATTACTCCGCCGACGCGACCTTCGGCGCGGCCGGCGGGGTCTGGTAGATCAGGTAGGGATCGGACTTGTGCTCGATCACCGACTCGTCCACCACCACCTTGCTGACGTTCTCCAGCGAAGGCAGTTCGTACATCGTGTCCAGCAGCACCGACTCGACGATGGTGCGCAGCCCGCGCGCGCCGGTCTTGCGCTTGATCGCTTTCTTGGCAATGGCGCTCAACGCGTCGGCACGGAACTCCAGCTCCACGCCTTCCATCTCGAACAGCTTGCGGAACTGCTTGCTGATCGCGTTCTTGGGTTCGGTGAGGATCTTGATCAGCGCCGCCTCGTCGAGTTCCTCGAGCGTGGCGACCACCGGCAGGCGGCCGACGAACTCGGGGATCAGGCCGAACTTGATCAGGTCCTCGGGCTCGACATGCGCAAGCACCTTGCCGGTATCGGTCTTGCGCTCGGCGCTCTTGAGCTTGGCGCCGAAGCCGATGCCGCCGGCCTCGGTGCTGCGCTGCTGGATGATCTTGTCCAGGCCCGCGAACGCACCGCCGACGATGAACAGGATGTTCTTGGTCTCCACCTGCAGGAATTCCTGCTGCGGATGCTTGCGCCCGCCCTGCGGGGGCACGCTCGCGGTGGTGCCTTCGATCAGCTTGAGCAGCGCCTGCTGCACGCCCTCGCCCGACACGTCGCGCGTGATCGAAGGGTTCTCGGACTTGCGCGAGATCTTGTCGATCTCGTCGATGTAGACGATGCCCTGCTGCGCCTTCTCGACGTCGTAGTCGCACTTCTGCAGCAGCTTCTGGATGATGTTCTCGACATCCTCGCCCACGTAACCGGCTTCGGTCAGCGTGGTGGCGTCGGCGATCGTGAACGGCACGTTGAGCAGGCGCGCCAGCGTCTCGGCCAGCAGGGTCTTGCCCGAGCCGGTCGGGCCAACCAGCAGGATGTTCGACTTGGCCAGTTCGACCTCGTCGTTCTTGCTGCGGCTCTCGATGCGCTTGTAGTGGTTGTACACCGCGACCGCGAGCGTGCGCTTGGCCCGGTTCTGGCCAATCACGTACTGGTCCAGGACCTCGAGGATTTCCTTGGGCTTGGGCAGCGAACTGCGTGCCGACTGGGCCTTTTCCTCAAGTTCCTCGCGGATGATGTCGTTGCACAGCTCGACGCATTCGTCGCAGATGTACACGCTGGGACCGGCGATCAGCTTCCGGACCTCATGCTGGCTCTTCCCGCAGAACGAGCAATAGAGGATCTTGTTGCTGTCGCCGGAGCGGCCCTGGCGGTCTTCGGTCATGAATGGATCTGTCTTGCTGATGCGGTCACGGTTCGAGAATAGCACAGCGCCCGGCGGCGCAAAGACCGCGCCACCGGAACACCGTTTTCGTTTTCAATCAAATACTTAAGCGGGCTGGATCGACTCTTCCGGACGCCGCTCGAGGACCTCGTCGACCAGCCCGTATTCCCGGGCCGCCTCGGCGCTCTTGAAGTTGTCGCGCTCGGTGTCGCTGGCGATGGTTTCGATCGACTGGCCGGTGTGGCGGGCCAGGATCTCGTTCAGGCGCTGCTTCATCGACAGGATCTCGCGGGCGTGGATGTCGATGTCCGTCGCCTGACCCTGGAAGCCGCCCAGCGGCTGGTGGATCATCACCCGCGAGTTGGGCAGCGCATAACGCTTGCCGGCCGCGCCCGAGGCGAGCAGCAGCGCGCCCATGCTCGCCGCCTGGCCGACGCAGATGGTGCTCACGTCGGGCTTGATGAACTGCATCGTGTCGTAGATCGCCATGCCCGCGGTGACGATGCCACCGGGCGAGTTGATGTACAGGTTGATGTCCTTCTCGGGGTTTTCGGCCTCGAGGAACAGCAGCTGGGCGACGATCACGTTGGCCATGTAGTCATCGATCGGGCCGACCAGGAAGATCACCCGCTCCTTCAGCAGCCGCGAGTAGATGTCGTAGGCGCGCTCGCCGCGGCTGGTCTGTTCGACCACCATCGGCACGAGGTTGAGGGCCCGGGTCTCGTAGCTCATGGATTCGGTTCTCGCTTGCGGGTCGTGGGCTGGCACCGGACGGTGCCGGCCCTGGGTTGACGCTTCGGCCTGGCCGGGCGGACCCGGCTCAGGGCGTGATGGCTTCCTGGAACGTGAGCTGCTGCTCGGTGTGCTGGGCGCGCTCGGCGATCCAGTCGATCACCTGCTCCTCCATCACCCGGTTCTGCAGTCCCGACATCAACTGGGGGTCGTTACGGTACAAGTCAATGACCTGCTGCGGTTCCTCGTAGGTCGAGGCGATCAGGCGAAGATGCTCGTTCAGGCGCTTGGGATCCAGGCGCAGCTGGTTGCGGCGGGCGACCTCGCCGACCAACAGGCCGACCAGCACGCGCTTGCGCGCCGCATCCATGAAGCCCTGGTGGGCATCGGCCGGAACCACGCCCGGGTCACGGCCGCTGCGGCGCACCTGCTCGACCTGCTGGGCCAGCATCGAACGCGCCTCGGCCTCGACCAGCCGCGGCGGCAGTTCGACATGCGCATACGCCGCCACCAGCTGCTCGCCGACCTCGCGACGCAGGCGGTTCATCAGCGCGCCCTTGAGCTCGCGCTCGAGGTTGGTGCGGATATCGCCGCGGAACTGCTCGAGTTCGCCGGCCTTGACGCCGAAGCTCTTGATGAAGGCCGCATCGACCTCCGGCAGCTTCTGCTCGGTGACCTGCCCCGCCTTCAGGTAGACCTGGGCGCTCTTGCCGGCCAGCGCGGGCACGCGCCAGTCGGCCGGGAAGTTGACCTCGATCGTCTTTTCATCGCCGGCGGCCATGCCTGCCAGCGCGTCCTCGATGTCCTTGAACATGCCGCCCGAGCCAAGCACGGTCACGCCGCGCTCCGCGCCCTCGGCCGGGATGCGCTCATCGCCCACCTGCGACCAGGTTTCGAGTTCCACCGCGTCGCCGGCCTGGGCCGGGCGCGTCACGACGCTCCAGCTGCGGCGCTGCTGCTGGAGGTTTTCGATCATGCGATCGATGTCTTCCTCGGTCACGTCGGCACCGTGGCGCACGACGCTGAGCGTCGACACGTCGATGTCACCGAAGTCCGGCACCACCTCGAAGGTGGCCACGTACGCCAGCTCGCCCTCGGCGGTGTCCTGGCTCGGCTCGATCTTCGGCTGGCCGGCCAGGCGCAGCTCGTTGTCGCGCACGGCCTCGTCGAAGCCCTCGCGCAGCAGGCCGTCCAGGATCTCGGCGCGGACCTGCTCGCCGTAGCGCTGCTGGATCACCTTCGCCGGCACCTTGCCCGGACGGAATCCCTTGATCCTGGCGGTGCGCGCGATCTCGCGGAGGCGCCCGCCCACCTGGGTCTCAAGCCGTTCCGACGGCAGGCGGAACGTGAGGCGGCGCTCGAGGCTGCCCAGGGTTTCGACCGACACTTGCATTGACTCACTCCTGCCGCGCGGCCAGCGCCGCCGCTAGTTTGGAACGGATGGGGGGCCGGGAGGCGCCATGGCCTGCCGCGGCAGGCCGGCAACATCCGGCGGAACGGGATATTTTGGCGGAATTGGGGTTTGGCCGCCAGTGGCGGCCGTGCGACGGAGGCATGCGTCGGCCTGACCTGCCTCCCCGTCGGGCCATCGCGTGCGGCAACCGTACCGGCGAATCGCCACGACATGCGAGGAAAGCCCCACCTGGGACGGCGCGTCTCCCGAGGACGGGCCGCGATCGCTCCGGGCGGGACCGGCTGCCCGACACGCCAGCAAAATGCAGCGCCGGACGAAGACCAGCAAGATTCCGCTCCTGCAACCGCCTGGCTGCTGACCGCCCTCCCTCGCGAACGAGCGTGCGCCGCCGTTGCGGCTGTTGTCGGATGGCAGGTTGGTGCGAAAGGCGGGACTCGAACCCGCACGCCTTGCGGCACTGGAACCTAAATCCAGGGCGTCTGCCAATTCCGCCACTTTCGCGCTGCGCGCAGCTTACCGCCGCCTGGTGCCATCCCCGCAAACGAAAACGCCCGGCCGAAGCCGGGCGATCCGTCGAATGGTGGGCCGTCAAGGATTCGAACCTTGGACCTATTGATTAAGAGTCAACTGCTCTACCAACTGAGCTAACGGCCCCGAAAGCGGGCGCGTAGTGTAGCAGATACGCGCCGTCGGGCAATGGCTTGCCACGATGAAAAATTGGGGTGGCTGAGGGGACTCGAACCCCCGACATCTGGAATCACAATCCAGGACTCTAACCAACTGAGCTACAGCCACCACTGGAACCTGCACAGGATACCCGAGCCAAGCCCGGATTCCCCGTCGCGTTGCAGAACCGGACACAACACGTTGTCCCCGCCCCCGCCACGCATGTCTTCGATCGAATCCCCGCCAGCACCGGACCCAGGTCCTGACTGGCGCGCCCGGCAGGACTCGAACCTGCAACCACCGGCTTAGAAGGCCGGTGCTCTATCCGGTTGAGCTACGGGCGCCAGTGCGCATGATAGCTGTCCCGGACGGGACGGATGGTCGGGGTAGAGGGATTCGAACCCCCGACATCCTGCTCCCAAAGCAGGCGCGCTACCAGACTGCGCTATACCCCGGCCGGTGACGGGCGGTCGAACCGATCCCCGCCGAGCATGCCCGGCAGAGCCGGACATTCTCCGCAGCGCACCACGCAGTGTCAACGCACCGGCCACTGCGCGGCGCTGTACAGCGATCGCCGGCGAGGTCCGTGTATCCTGAACGCCGGCTCCAGACAGCGGACGGGACATCCATGCGCAGCGGCAACCCGGTACTCAAAGAATCGACCTTCCTCGACCTCGGCAGCGGCGCGGTGGTCTCGCGCGACGGCGATGCAATGAGCCTCAACGGCACCGTCAACAAGACCGGCTTCCTGCTGCTGTTGACCGTGCTGACCGCCGCGTTCGCCTGGAACCAGGCACTCGGGCCCGACGGCACGCCGGCACCCGGCTTCGGCGTCTACGTCTGGGGCGGCGCGATCGGTGGGCTGGTGATCGCCGTGATCACCGCGTTCAAGAAGGAATGGTCGCCGGTCACCGCGCCGTTGTACGCGCTGGTCGAGGGCTTCTTCCTCGGTGCGATCTCGGCGCTGTACAACCATCTGTACGAAGGCATCGTCATGCAGGCGGTGATGCTGACCTTCGGCACCCTGTTCGCGCTGCTGTTCGCCTACCGCAGCGGCCTGATCCGCGCCACCGAGAACTTCCGGCTCGGCGTGGTCGCGGCCACCGGCGGGATTGCGCTGGTCTACCTGGCGACAATCGTGCTGCGGATGTTCGGCAAGGACGTTCCGATGATCCACGAGAGCGGCATCGTCGGCATCGGCTTCAGCCTGTTCGTGATCGTGATCGCGGCGCTGAACCTGGTGCTGGACTTCGACTTCATCGAGAGCGGCGTCGAGCAGGGCGCGCCCAAGTACATGGAGTGGTATGGCGCCTTCGGACTGATGGTCACCCTGGTGTGGCTGTACATCGAGTTCCTGCGCCTGCTCGCCAAGCTGCAGTCTCGCGACTGAGGTCGAACGGCGGATCGAAGAAGGCGCCTGCGGGCGCCTTTTTCGTTACTGGCCGCCCACCTCGGGGCCGGCCGGTGTCGCGCCCGCAGCCTGCGCGGTGCGCACCGGGCCCGAGCGCTGCGGCCAGGCCATGAATCCGATCGCCACCAGCGCCAGCAGCCAGCAGTACCAGACGCTGCCGGCCACCGCGAACGGCGAGACCGCCGCCAGCGAGGCTGCGAGCAGCAACTGCGCGCCATAAGGCAGCAGCCCCTGCGGCACGCAGGCGAAGATGTCGAGCACGCTGGCAGCGCGGCGCGGGCTGATGCCGTGCTGCTCGGCGATGTCGCGCGCGACGCTGCCGCCGACCAGGATCGCGACCGTGTTGTTGGCGGTGAACACGTCCGCCGTCGTGGCCAGCGCGGCGATGCTGAATTCGCCCGTGCGCCTGCCGCGGTGTCCGCGCGCGAACCGCGAAATCAATCGCGCCAGCCAGGCCAGGCCGCCGCTGGCCTTCATCAGCCCGGCCAGCCCGCCGATCAGCAGCGACAGGAGCAGGATCTCGACCATGCTCTCGAATCCGGTCCAGGTGTCCTCGGCGTACTGCTGCAGGTCGTAACCGTCGACCAGCAGCAGGCCGAAGGCGCCGGCCAGCGCCAGGCCTACACCGAGCACGAGCAGCACGTCGAGCCCGGCCAGGGCGAGCAGCAACACCAGCAGGTAGGGCAGCGCCAGCCACGCCGGCGCCGACGCATCGGCCTGCACCGGCGCGGAGTCGCCGGCGAAACCCAGCAGCACCATCGTCATCACGGCCGCCGGCAGCGCGATCTTGAAGTTCTCGCGGAACTTGTCACGCATCTGCGCGCCCTGGGTGCGGGTGGCCGCGATCGTGGTATCGGAGATCACCGACAGGTTGTCGCCGAACATCGCACCGCCCACCACCGCGCCGGTCACGAGCACGCGATCCAGGCCCGCCGCATCGGCCACCCCCACCGCGATCGGTACGACCGCGGCAATGGTGCCCATCGAGGTACCGATGGCCAGCGACACCGCACACGCGATCAGGAACAGGCCCGGCAGCAGCAGCGCCGGATGCAGCGCGCCGATGCCGAGCGAGACCACCGCATCCACCGCGCCGATCGCCTTGGACACATAGGCGAAGGCGCCGGCCAGCAGGAAGATCAGGCACATCAGCACGATGTTGGGATCGCCCATGCCCTGCAGCAGGGTCTCGCCGGGACGGATGCCGCGCCGCCACGCGATCAGGGCCGCGAGCGCCAGCGCCGGCAGGATCGCCACCGGCGCGCGCAGCTGGTAGAAGCCCATCGGCTCACCCTGCAGCGAGTGATACAGGCCCGCGCCAAAGAAGATCGCCAGGAACAGCAGCAGAGGGGTCAGCGCAAGCGCGCTGGGGCGGGTGGTCATCGCGACAGCCGGTGGAAAACCGCGATTGTGCGGCTTTTCCCGCCAGGCGTTGAGCGCCGGCGTGGGACACCGCATCCCGTCCACGCCCTGCGTCTGGGCGCCCGCGCGGTGTTTCGCGTCGACCGGAACTCAGCTCAACGACGGCGTCGCAGGCACGAACCGGAGCTTCGATGCCTGAAACCAGACAAAAAACGGGACGCCAGGGCGTCCCGTTTCTTCGACCGCGGGCCGCTGCGATCAGACCCTGCTGGCAATCGCCCTGGCGAACGCCATGGTGTTGCCGCTGCCGCCCAGGTCCGGAGTCAGGCTGTCCCTGGCCTCGAGCGTTGCGATCACGGCGTTGCGCAGGCGGGCGGCATCGTCGGGCTTGCCGAGATGGTCGAGCATCTGCCCGGCGCCCAGAAGCAGCGCACAGGGGTTGGCCTTGCCCTGCCCCGCGATGTCCGGCGCGGTGCCGTGCACGGCCTCGAAGATCGCCACGTCCTTGCCGATGTTCGCACCCGGGCACAGGCCCAGGCCGCCGACCAGGCCGGCGCACAGGTCGGAGATGATGTCGCCGAACAGGTTGGTGGTGACGATGATGTCGAACTGCTCGGGGCGCATCACCAGCTGCATGCAGGTGTTGTCGACGATCATCTCGTTGCATTCGATCTGCGGATACTGCGCCGCCACCTCGCGCGCCACCTTCAGGAACAGACCCGACGTGGTCTTGAGGATGTTGGCCTTGTGCACCACCGTGATCTTCTTGCGGCCGGTGTTCTGCGCCAGCTCGAAGGCGTAGCGGACGATGCGCTCGGAACCCTTGCGGGTGATCTTCTGCATCAGGGTCGCGGTTTCACCGTCCTCGGTGATCGACTGGCCCTCGCCTATGTAGGCGCCTTCGGTGTTCTCGCGCACCGTGATCACGTCGACGCCCGACGGGAACCGCGACATGGTGTTGGGAAACGACTTGGCCGGGCGCACGTTGGCGTACAGGTCGAAGCGCTTGCGCAGTTCGACGTTGATCGAGCTGAAGCCCTCGCCCACCGGCGTGGTCAGCGGGCTCTTGAGCGCGATCTTGTTGCGGCGGATCGAATCCATGGTCGCCTGCGGCAGCAGTTCGCCGTGCTTTTCCAGCGCGACCAGGCCGGCGTCGGCCTCTTCGTAGCGCAGGCCGACGTCCATCGCGTCGAGCACGTGCAGGGTGGCGTCCATGATCTCCGGGCCGATGCCGTCGCCGCGGATGACCGTGATTGTCTGGGTCATTTGGGGGATATCCATGCGAAAGACGCCGCGCGGAAGGCGCGGCGTGGAAATTGGTTCAATATGAAATTATGCCCGAAAGCCGCGCCCGGCCCCAAGCCGACCAAAGTCGTGTCGGCCGGGTGGCCGCCGTTTTCAGCCCTGGGAATGGTCGTGCGCGGCGGGCGCGGCGGCCCCGCCCTGTTCCAGCCTGTCGAGGAAATCCACCGCCCGGCGCAGGTGCGGGATGACGATGCTGCCGCCCACCACCAGGCCCACGGAAAAGGTCTCGAACAGCTCTTCGCGGCTGGCGCCCGCCTCGTGGCACTGGGCCACGTGGTAGCTGATGCAGTCGTCGCAGCGCAGGACCAGCGAGGCGACCAGCCCCAGCAGTTCCTTGGTCTTCACGTCGAGCGCGCCGGCCTGGTAGGTCTGGGTGTCCAGTGCGAAGAAGCGCCGCACGACCTGGTTGGGCTCGGCCAGGATGCGCTCGTTCAGGCGCTTGCGGAATGCGGTGAACTCCTCGATACGGTCGGTCTCGCTCATCTGCCCTGCCTTGATATCCCGGAAAATACGCGGAGCCGCGCGGCCGTCCCGGTGCGACAGCGCCTGTCCTGGCGAACGCGCAGGGACTCAAGCGCCGAGCAGCGGCTCGAGCTTGCCCTCGCGATGCATCGCCATCATGTCGTCGTAGCCGCCCACGTGGACGTCGCCGATGAAGATCTGCGGCACCGAGGTGCGGCGGGTGCGCGCCACCATGCGCTCACGCTCGACCGGATCCAGGTCGATGCGCACCTCGTCCCACTGCAGGCCACGGCTGCGCAGGAAGTTCTTGGCCGCCACGCAGTAGCCACAGATCGCACTGGTATAGAGGACGATCGGCGGCTGCGCGGCCGCGCGGGTGGATTCGTCGGTCATGGGGGGGAACCTGTCTCGCGGGAATGGGTCGAATGGTGGATGTGCACGCAGTGCTTTTCCACCGCTGCGGGTGGAACGCAGCAAACGATTAACATCGGATTCACTCGCCCGCAGGGGCGCGCCGGCATGCTTGACGCGTGCGCGGGCGCCCCGACCAGCCCACCCGGACCCTCATGCGCCCTTGCCTTGCCCGCTTCTGCACCCTGCTGACCACCGCCCTGCTGGTACTGGTGGGCGCAGCCGGCGCGCATGCGCAGGAAAACCGCCTGCCAGACATCGGCTCGTCCGCGGGCAGCCTGCTCGGCCCGGTGCAGCAGGCCGAGTACGGCCGGATGATGCTGGCCCAGCTGCGCCACTACGGCTACATCCTCGAAGATCCCCTGACCGAAGGCTGGCTGCAGTCCACGGGCAACCGGCTCGCCGCGGTCAGCGACGACCCCGAGCAGCGCTTTACCTTCTTCATGATGAAGGACCGCAGCATCAATGCCTTCGCCACGCTGGGTGGCTACATCGGCATGAACGCGGGCCTGGTGCTGGCCGCCGAGCAGGAGGATGAAGTGGCCGCGGTGCTTGGCCACGAGATCGCCCACGTCACCCAGGCGCACGTGCTGCGCAGCGTCGAGCGCGCGCAGCGCGACAGCATCCCGATCCTGCTGGCCATGCTGGGCGCGATCGCGATCGCGCAGTCGGCCGGGGGCAATTCGTCCGACGACGCGGCGATGGCGGCGATCGCCAGCGCGCAGGGCCTGGCCGCACAGCGCCAGATCAACTACACCCGCTCCAACGAATCCGAGGCCGACCGCATCGGCATCCGCACCCTCGCCCGCGGCGGCTACGAGCCCGAGGCGATGGCCAGCATGTTCGAGCGCATGCAGGCGGTGTCGCGCACCAACCAGGGCGGTGAGCGCGAGCGCCTGCCCGACTACCTCAAGACCCACCCGGTCACCACCACGCGCATCAGCGAGGCCAAGGACCGCGCCGCACGCATGGCCGGCAGCACCGTGACCGGCTCGGTCTCGACGCCCGACGCCACGCGCACCCAGCGGGTGCGGATCGACGGGGTGAGCGTGCCGGACAGCCTGCGCCTGAGCGACAACCCGCTGCTGCCCACCACCCTCAGCCTGGCCGGGGGACTGGACGCCAACGAGAGCCGCGAGTTTGGCTGGGCCCGCGAGCGCCTGCGCGTGCTCAGCGCCAACACCGCCGAGGCTGCGGTGCGCGAATACGACGGCATCGCGCGCGCCGCCGCGCTCGACGACGCGCAGCGCTATGGCCTGTCCGTGGCCCACCTGCGCGCCGGTCGCGGAAACCAGGCCGCGACCGGATTCGCCGAGCTGCTGGCGTTGTATCCGGGCGACCTGTGGCTCACGCTTGGCCTGGCCGAGGCGGACGCCCATGCCGGTCGCGCCGCCGATGCCGATCGCCGTTTCGAGGCGCTGCTCGAACGCATGCCGCGCAATCCGGCGGTCGCCCTGTCCTACGCCGACGTGCTGGTGGCACGCAACACGGCCGAGGCGGGCCGCCGCGCGCAGGCCGTGCTGCGGCCGTTGATCAACTCCAGCGGCGATGATCCGGCCTTCCAGCGCACCTTTGCCCGCGCCAGCGAGATCGCCGGCGACCCGGTCCGGGCAGGCGAGGCCTGGGCCCAGGCCGCCTTCCTCAGCGGCCGCGAGGAGCAGGCCCTGGTCCAGCTGGACACGCTGAAGAAGCGCGAGGACCTGGACTATTACGCGCGGGCGCGGATCGACGCGCGCATCGCGCGGATCACCCCGGTGGTACTCGAACTGCGTCGCCAGGGCATCCGCGATCCCGACCTCAACAACCGGCGCCGCTGATCCTCACGCGGCCAAGGTCATATTAGTGTCACAAAACTGTCGTCTAATGCCTGCATCGGCCGTTGTGGCCGGCATGCAGGACCGGACGTGCAGAAACGCATCCTGATCGTCGAAGACGAACCCGCGATCCGCGAGATGGTCGCCTTCGCCCTGCGCAAGGGCGATTTCGAGCCGGCCCATGCCGGCGACGCGCGCGAGGCGCAGGCGGCCATCGCCGACAAGGTGCCCGACCTGATCCTGCTCGACTGGATGCTGCCCGGCACCAGCGGCCTGGAGCTGGCCCGCCGCTGGCGCAAGGACGCACTGACCCGCGAGGTGCCGATCATCATGCTCACCGCGCGCGGCGAGGAGAACGACCGGGTCGGCGGCCTCGAGGCCGGCGTGGACGACTACGTGGTCAAGCCGTTCTCGGCGCGCGAACTGCTGGCGCGGATCCGTGCGGTGATGCGCCGTTCGCGCGACGACGACGAAGACGGCAGCGTCATCATCGGCCGCCTGCGCATCGACGGCGCGGCGCACCGCGTGTACGCCAACGACGCACCGGTGAGCATCGGCCCGACCGAGTACCGCCTGCTGCACTTCTTCATGACCCACCCCGAGCGCGTCTACGGCCGTTCCCAACTGCTCGACCACGTCTGGGGCGGCAGCGTCTACGTCGAGGAGCGCACCGTGGATGTGCATATCCGGCGACTGCGCAAGACGCTGGAGCCTTCCGGACTCGACGGCATGGTGCAGACCGTGCGTGGCGCCGGATACCGGTTCTCTGCATCGCCATGAAGCACTCCCGCCCGGCGGCTCGCGCGCGCAGCGGGTGATCCGCCTGCATCGACGCGACGTGGCCACGGAGCTCTGATCCCGCGGCTACGCTCTGGATGCCAGACTTCAGCCCCTCATCCCGACGACCGCCTTCTTCACATGCCCCCCGACGCCCGTTCCGCGTGGATCCGCACCCTGGGCCAGCTTGGCCTGGTGCTGGCGGCCGCGCTGCTGGTCGGGCTGGCATCCGGACAGGTGGGCCTGTCGCTGGCGGTCGCCGCACTGGGCGTGGTGGCCTGGCACTACTGGCGGCTGCGGCGGCTGCTGGTCCGGCTCGGGTCCCGTCAACGCCATCCCGACGCCCGCGGCCACGGCGTGTGGAACGAACTCGAGCGTCAGCTGCGCGCGAACCAGGAGGGCATGCGTGCGCGCAAGCGTCGCCTGGTCGCGATGCTGCGCGCCTACCGCGCCATCGCAGCGGCGCTGCCCGACGCGGTGATCGTGGTCGAGCGCAACAGCCAGCGCATGCAGTGGTGCAACGATGCCGCGACGCGCCTGCTCGGATTGCGCTATCCGGCCGACATCGGCCAGCCGCTGGGCGAACGCCTGCAGCCGCTGCGCATCTCGCACTGGCTCGCATCCGGGCGCAATGCCGAGCCGCTGCTCGACGTGCCCTCGCCCGCCGCATCCGACACCCGCCTGACCCTGCGCCTGATTCCCTACTCCGACGACCTGTGGCTGGTGATCGCGCGCGACGTGACCAAGATGATGCGGCTCGAGCACATGCGCCGCGACTTCGTGGCCAATGTCTCGCACGAGTTGCGCACGCCGCTGACCGTGGTGCACGGCTACTTGGACATGCTCGATCCGGAGGAGCACCCGGACTGGGCACCGATGCTGGGCGAAATGCGGCAGCAGTCGCAGCGCATGACGCAGTTGGTGGAGGACCTGCTCACCCTGTCGCGGCTCGAGGCCCAGGACGGCATCGAGAGCGAGCCGGTGGCCATGGGATCGATGCTGGCCACGCTGCGCCGCGAGGCCATGGCGCTCAGCCACGGGCAGCACCAGGTCAGCGTCGACGACAGCGCCGGGATCGACCTGGACGGTTCCATCCGCGAGCTGCACAGCGCGTTCTCCAACCTGGTGAGCAATGCGGTCCGCTATACCCCGGCCGGCGGGACCATCGCCATCGCCTTCGAGCGCGACGGCGGCGGTGCCGTGCTGTCGGTGCGCGACAGCGGCTACGGCATTCCGGCCGCGCACCTGCCGCGCCTGACCGAACGCTTCTACCGGGTCTCGACCAGCCGCTCGCGCGAGTCCGGCGGCACCGGCCTGGGCCTTGCCATCGTCAAGCACGTGCTGAACCTGCACCAGGCGCGACTGGAGATCACCAGCGAGGTCGGGTGCGGCAGCGTGTTCTCCTGTCATTTCGGCCGCGAGCGCGTACTGGCGCGCAACGGCAACCATTCCGGAGCAGCCCCTTGAACCGATCAGGCAAGGCATCGCCACCGCGCAAGCCACGCAAGACGCCTTCGGCGCCGGTCGCGCCCCCGCCCGTCGAGCCTGCGGCAACCGATCCACTGCGCGAGCCTTCGCTGTACTTCAACCGCGAGCTGTCGCAGCTGGATTTCAACTTCCGGGTGCTGGCCCAGGCCCTGGACGGCTCGGTGCCTCTGCTGGAGCGGCTGCGCTACCTGTGCATTTCCTGCACGAATCTCGACGAGTTCTTCGAGATCCGCGCCGCCACCGTGCGACATGCACAGGACTTCGGCACGGTGCCCACGCCGCCGGATGGCCTTGCTCCGGCCACCGTGCTCAAGCGCATCCACGAGCGCGCGGCGGAGCTGGTCGATGCGCAGTACAAGTGCTGGAACGAGGTGCTGCGCCCGGCGCTCGCCGACAGCGGCGTGCGCGTGCTCGGCCGTGGCCACTGGAGTGCGCGCCAGACCCGCTGGCTGCGCGCGTACTTCCGCGACGAGATCATGCCGGTACTGTCGCCGCTGGGGCTGGATCCGGCGCATCCGTTCCCGAAGATCCTCAACAAGTCGCTCAACCTGGTCGTCGTGCTCAAGGGCAGGGACGCGTACGGCCGCGTCGGCAACCTCGCCATCGTGCGCGCGCCGCGCTCGCTGCCGCGGATCATCCAGCTGCCCGAGAAGGTCTCCGGCGGCGAGAACGACTTCGTGTTCCTGTCGGCGGTGCTGTCGGAGTTCGTGCACGAGCTGTTCCCGGGCATGGAGGTCAAGGGCGCCTACCAGTTCCGCGTCACCCGCAATTCGGAGCTGATCGTCGACGAGGACGAGGTGGAGAACCTGGCCCTGGCCCTGCGCGACGAGCTGGTCGGTCGCGGTTACCTGCGCGCGATGCGGCTGGAGATCGCGGCCAACTGTCCGCAGGCGATCGTGCGCACCCTGCTGCGCAACTTCGACCTGCCCGAGAACGCCGTCTACCGCATCGATGGCCCGGTCAACCTCAACCGCGTGATCCAGGTGTACGACCTGGTGCAGCGGCCCGACCTGAAGTTCCCGCCATTCCAGCCGCGCGCGCTGCAGCACGGCGACGCGATGTTCGACCTCGTCGCCGGCGGCGACATACTGCTGCACCACCCCTTCGATGCGTTCTCGCCGGTGCTGGAGCTGATCAAGCAGGCGGCGGAAGACCCGAACGTGCTGGCGATCAAGCAGACGCTGTACCGCACCGGCGCCGACTCGCCCATCGTCGAGCACCTGGTGCAGGCGGCACGCAACGGCAAGGACGTGACCGTGGTGGTCGAGTTGCGCGCGCGCTTCGACGAGGAAGCCAACCTGGGCCTGGCCGACCGCCTGCAGGAAGCCGGCGTGCAGGTGGTATACGGCGTGGTCGGATTCAAGACCCACGCCAAGATGCTGCTGGTGGTGCGCCGCGAAGGCCGCAAGCTGCGCCGCTACGTGCACCTGGGCACCGGCAACTATCACTCGGGCACCGCACGCGTCTACACCGATGTCGGCCTGATCACCGCCAGTGCCGATATCGGCAACGACGTGCACCAGATTTTCCAGCAGCTGTCGGGACTTGCCCCCGCGATCAGCCTCAAGCGCCTGTTGCAGTCGCCTTTCACCCTGCATCCCGGCATCCTCGAACGCATCGCGCGCGAGATCGCGCACGCGCAGGCCGGACGGCCGGCCCGGATCATCGCCAAGATGAATGCGCTCAACGAGCCGCAGGTGATGCGCGCGCTGTATGCCGCATCGCAGGCCGGCGTATCGATCGACCTGATCGTGCGTGGCGCATGTTCGCTGCGCCCCGGCGTGCCGGGGGTCTCCGAAAACATCCGCGTGCGCTCGATCGTGGGGCGCTTCCTCGAACACCATCGCGTGTACTGGTTCGGCAACGACGGCCTGCCGGACCTGCTGTGCTCCAGCGCCGACTGGTTGGAGCGCAACCTGCTTCGGCGCGTCGAAACGTGCTTCCCGATCCTCGATCCGGCACTCGCCGCGCGGGTCAAGGAGGAGGTGCTCGACAACTATCTGGCCGACAACCTCAACGCATGGGAATTGCACGAGGATGGCGTTTACCGCAAGCTTGCGCCCGACGACGACGCCCTGCCCCACTCGGCGCAGACCTTCCTGCTGGACAGACTCTGCGGATGATGGATGCACTTGCCCGTGCCGGCTCACTGACCTCGCCCTTGCGCGATGGCGACGTGCTGGCCGCGATCGACCTGGGCTCCAACAGCTTCCACATGGTCGTCGCGACGTTCACGCTGGGCCAGCTACGCATCGTCGACCGACTGCGCGAAACCGTGCGCCTCGGCGAAGGCCTGGACAGCAAGGGCGGGCTGTCGGCAGAGGTGCGCCAGCGCGCGCTGGCCTGCCTGGCGCGGTTCGGGCAACGCATCCGCGACATCCCGCCGCAGCGGGTACGTGCACTGGCGACCAACACCGTGCGCCTGCTCGCCTCGCCGCAGTCGTTCCTGGTCCCGGCGGAGACCGCGCTGGGCCACGGCATCGAAGTGATCTCGGGCCGCGAGGAAGCGCGCCTGATCTACCTGGGCGTCGCCCATGCACAGCGCCCCAGGCCGGGCAGCCTGCGCCTGGTGATCGACATCGGTGGCGGCTCGACCGAGTGCATCATCGGCCGCGGGTTCCAGGCGGTCGAACGCGAAAGCCTCCAGGTCGGCTGCATCGCGACCACGCGACGCTTTTTCGGCAACGGCAAACTGTCGAAGAAGAAGTGGCGCGAAGCGGTGATCGAGGTCGGCTCCGAGTTCCAGCAGTTCGCCAATGCCTACCGCGCGCTCGGCTGGAACGAGGCGATCGGCGCCTCGGGCACCAACAAGGCGATCGGCGAGATCTGCGCGGCGATGAAGCTCACCAAGGGTGCGGTCACCGCCGAAGCGCTGCCGCAGGTGCGCGACCGCCTGCTGCAGGCCGACCACATCGACCGGATCGACCTGCCCGGCCTGTCCGCGGACCGGCGTCCGATCATCACCGGCGGGATCCTGGTGCTGGAGGCCGCTTTCGCAGCGCTCGGCCTGACCCGCATGGCGGTAAGCAAGGCGGCGATGCGCGAAGGCGTGCTGTACGACATGCTCGGCCGCGGCGGCGAACACGATCCACGCGAGGCATCGATTCTCGCCCTGACCCACCGCTACGGCATCGACGTGGCCCAGGCCGCGCGCGTGGAGACCACGGCGATCCGCCTGTTCGAGCAGGCGGCGCCCGCCTGGAACCTCGATCCCGACGACCTGCTGATGCTGGCCTGGGCGGCTCGCCTGCACGAGGTGGGCCTGGTGATCGCGCACAGCCAGTACCAGGTGCACGGCGCCTACATGATCGAACACTCGGACATCGCGGGCTTCTCGCGCCAGGAACAGCAGTTCCTCGCCGCGCTCGTGCGCACGCACCGGCGCCGCGTTCCCAAATCCGCCTTCGACGCATTGCCCGATCGCCTGCTCGCAGCCGCGCGACGCACCGCGGCCCTGCTGCGCATCGCCGCACTCCTGCACCGGGGACGCGACGGCGACGAGATCCCGCGCCTGGACCTGGACGTGGAGGGACCGCGGGTCACCCTGCGCATGGACCGCCGCTGGCTGGAGATGCGTCCGCTGCTGCGCGCCGACCTGGAGGGCGAGCCGGCGGACATCGCGCCGCTGGGGATCGAGCTGGAGATCGCGGCGGACTAGTCGGCTGCTGCCGATCCCACGTTGCGGTGTTGGCCGCGCGACCCCCGGTTCCTCCCGCAGCGTCACCGCACGGTCATCCAGATGCCATCCGCGCTTCATGCAGCCCCGGCAGCATGGGCCAAACGCGGAGGCCGCATGCATTACGCCATCGTCACCGAGACGTATCCGCCGGACGTCAACGGCGTCGCGCTGACCGTGCAGTCGCTGGAAACCGGATTGCGTGCGCGCGGGCACCGGGTCTCGCTGGTGCGCCCACGCCAGCAGGGCGCCCACGCAGCTGCAACCGATCATGCCCTCGTACCAGGCTTCGCCCTGCCGCGCTACCCAGGCCTGCGCGCAGGCATGCCGGCGGCGCGCCTGCTCGGTCGAACCTGGCGCCACGCCAGGCCCGACGCGATCTACATCGCGACCGAAGGCCCGCTCGGCTGGTCGGCCATGCGCGCGGCACGGCATCTTGGCATTCCGGTCGCCACGGGCCTCCATACCCGCTTCGACGAGTACATGCGCGACTACCGGGTACCGTGGCTGCAGCCTGTGGCACTGGCCTGGATGCGGCACTTCCACAATCGCGCCGATGCCACCCTCGTGCCGACGCGCGAACTCGAAGCGTGGCTCCACGGCTGCGGCTTCAGGCACGGACGCCTGCTGCGGCGCGCAGTGGACACGGGGCTGTTCGATCCGGCGAAGCGCAGCGAGACGCTGCGCGCGGACCTGGGCGTGGCCCCGGGTGCACCACTGCTGATCCACGTCGGCCGGCTTGCTGCAGAGAAGAACCTGCCGCTGGCGCTGCGCGGCCTGCGCATGCTGCAGGCGCATCGCCCCGAGGCGCGCATGGTCTGGGTGGGAGACGGGCCACTGCGCGGGCAACTGCAACGGGAGAACCCGGACTGCCTGTTCACCGGCGTGCAGCGCGGCGAGGAACTGGCCCGGCTGTTCGCCAGCGCCGACCTGTTCGTGTTCCCGAGCCTGAGCGAAACCTTCGGCAACGTCACCCTTGAATCGATGGCGAGCGGTGTGCCTGTGGTCGCCTACGACTACGCTGCGGCACGCGAACACCTGCGCGACGGGGTGCACGGGGCTGCGATCGCAGCGGGCGACGAGGATGGATTCCTCGCGGCAACGGTGCGTCTGGGCAGCAACATGCCGCAGCTGCGGGCCATGGGCGCAGCCGCCCGCGCTGCCGTACAGGGATTGTCGCCACAGCAGGTCGCCGCCGACCTCGACCACCTGCTGCGCCGCCTTCGCAATCGGGAGCACGCACATGTCGACAACGCCGCAGCCTGACCGCTGGTCGCAGAGCGATTCCGGCTGGTGCCTGCGCGCCAACCGCGCTGCGGCCAGACGCGACATACGCGTCTGCTTCGCCGTGATCAGCCGGCTCGGCGACGGCGTATTCTGGTACCTGCTGATGGCCGCGATGATCCTGATCGACGGCATGGACGGACTGGCCGCCAGCGCCCATCTCGCGGCGACCGGTGCCACGGCGCTGGTCCTGTACAAGACCCTCAAGCGCTGGACCCGACGCCCACGACCGTTTGCCGTCGACTGCCGCATCCACGCCTGGGTCGCGCCGCTCGACGAGTTCAGCTTCCCCTCCGGCCACACCCTGCATGCGGTGGCATTTACCGTCGTGGCCCTGGCCTACTACCCCGCGCTGGCGTGGCTGCTGGTGCCCTTCACGGCGGGCGTGGCCGTATCACGCGTCGTGCTGGGTCTGCATTACCCCAGCGACGTCATGGCGGCCACCGCCATCGGCGGGGCGCTGGCCACGCTGTCGCTATGGCTCGGGTCCATGCTGTAGCCGCGGCATCGCAAGGCGAGGTCGCCCGGGCACGCCCTAGGCCGGGTACTCGACGCGTGCCGGGGTGAGTGCGGGCAGCGACTGTCCGCGCCAGTCGCGGTCGTTGGCGACCTGCGCCCGATTGCGCGATGCCTCCAGCGCGGCCGGATCGATATTGGCGATCGCCCAGAGATCATCGCCACGCGTGCTGGCCAGCACACCATCCGCGGGAAACCCGACATCCATCGGTGCGTAGATCGCCGCCTCGCCGGTATTCACGTCCAGCGCCGGATTCAACGCCGCCTCGCCAGCGGTGACCGATTGCACCACGAAGCAGCGGTTCTCCAGCGCGCGGGCCAGGCAACCCACGCGCACCCGCGTGGCACCCGCGGCGGTATCGGTGCAGCTCGGCACCAGCAGCAGCCGTGCACCCGCCTCGTACTGCGCGCGCACCGGGAGCGGGAACTCGATGTCGTAGCACACGGCCAGCCCCAGTCGCGCCGCGCCCGTGCCGAAGACCTTGAGCGCTTCACCGCCGTCGATGACGCCGGTGGCCTTCTCGAAACCGGTCAGCTGCAGCTTGTCCTGCCAGGCGTGCGCGCCGCCGGGGAGGAACAGGTCGGCGCGGTTGCGGTAGCGGCCGTTGCCGGGGTCGAGCAGGAAGGTCCCCGCGGCAATGACCATGCCGGTGTCGCGCGCAATGTCCGAGAACAGCGCCAGCCAGGGCTGACGGTACTGCTGGATCGCAGCCAGCGATGCGTGCAGCTGGCCCGCATCTCCGGCAGCCAGGGTCGAGGCCAGCTCCAGCGACAGGTATTCGGGCAGCACGGCGAGCTGCGCGCCCTGCGCGGCGACGTCCGCGAGCAGGCGCCGCTGGCGCTCGGCGAACGCATCGAAGCTGCGCGGTGCCTGGATCAAGTACTTCGCGGCAGCCACCTTCATGTCGTTGCCTCCAGCGGCCGTGTCCAGAAAGTGAGTGCGTGGCTGCAGTCGCCCACTCCGGCTTCCGTCCAGTCCAGTGTCATCGCCAGTTCGGGTCGGCGCGTGTAGCCACGTTGCGCCCACAGCGACTCGTGTCCGTGATGACCCGCCGGGCGACGCGGGTCCTGCGGGTCGCGTTCGACCGCGGCGAACGCCGTCCAGCCGAATCCGCCGAGTCGGTGCGCATGCGCCTCGCGATGGTCGAAGAAGGCACGCCCGATCCCGCTGCCGCGGTACTGCGGCAACAGTACCGACTCGCCGAAATAGAACACCTGCGAGGGGTCCTGGCCGCGCGCGACAAACGGTGCGCGGAAGGCGGGCCCATCGTCGGCCAGCGGCAGGCCGGTGGAGGCGCCGACCACGCGCCCGGCCTCGAATGCGAGCACGAACACGCTGCGCGGCGACGCCGCATAGGCCGCCAGGTAATCGCGCTCGTAGTCCATGTCGCCGGCATAGAGGTAGGGCCAGTCGCGGAAGACCGCGATGCGCAGCGCGGCGACATCGTCCAGATGCCGCCGCGCGTCGCTGCCCGTCAGGCTGCGGATGATGATCGGAGGGGCATCGTGCATCCGCGGATTCTAGCGCTGCGCCTTCAGCCCGGCGTCGCGGTGCGGACGGACAACTGGTACCAATCGACCTTGCGCGTGGCCACCATGATCGCTGCGAGGATCAGGAACAGCAGGCCGGCGCCCAGCACCAGCGCGTTGTCCTCCGACACCAGCAGGCCGTAGAGCGCCGCGTACAGTGCCGCGAGCATCGTCGCAAAGCCCAGGCCGCGCGCGGTGCTGCGCAGCACCGCGGCCAGGTAGAACCCGATCAGGCCGATGCAGGCGATCGTGGCGCACAGGTAGGCCAGGCCGAACGCCACGTGTTCGCTCAGGCTGACCAGCAGCAGGAAGAACATCGCGATCGCCAGGCCGACCAGCCCGTACTGGATCGGGTGGATCGGCAGGCGCTTGAGCAGTTCGAACATGAAGAAACCGACGAAGGTCAGCAGCACGAACAGCAACCCGTACTTGGTCGCGCGGTCGGCCTGCAGGTAGGGATTGACCGGATCAACCAGCGAAACGCTGACGCCGTCGGGCTGCGGCGACCACGGCAGGTCGGCCGCGGCGTCGCGGAACCGTTCCGGGACCGCGAGCGCGGGATCCTGCAGGTAGCGCCGCTGCGCGTTGCTGGCCACCGATGCCACCTGCCAGCGCGCACGAAAGCCGCTGCCGTCGATGTCGTGCTGCGGCGAGACGCCCTCAAACTTGGGATGTCGCCACGACGAGGCCAGGCGCAGGTCGTTGCTGCGGCCATAGGGCATCATCGCGAAGGTCTCGGTGCCGCGCAGCTGCAGTTCGATACGCGTGTCGAGCACGATGCGGCCGTCGTCGCCGGGCGCGTCCAGGCGCACGTGCAGGCCGGGGCCGTCGCCGTGGCCGATGCCCTGCAGTGGCGTCAGCGTGCGCCCGCCCACCTGCAGCTGTGGCGTGCCGCGCAGGCCGCGCACGTCGGCGATGCCGTAGCTCAACCACGGACGGCCAAGCTCGCGGCGGGTGGCGGTCCCTTCGACCGGCGGCAGGCGTACATCGAACCGGGCCACCGCCACGCCATCCCACTGGTAGACGCGCACCTCGTGCAGCCCGCGACGGCGCGTGTCCGGCTGCAGCGTGCCGTCGATGGCAAGCGATTCGGGGAAGAAGGTCAGGCTGCCCGGCTTGCGCTGGACGACCCGGCGCACATCGCCCTCGCCCTGCACGACGTCTTCCTCCACGGTATCGACGTAGGGCACCACCAGCACCGGCCCGCCGAACACCTGGCGTCCACCGAAGTTGGCGGCGATGTCGCGCACCGCCTCATGCCGGTACGCCTGCCTCTCGTGGATCGTGCCGCGGATCAGCATCAGCGGCACCAGGATCGCCAGGGTCATGCCCGCCACCATCAGGATCTTCAGCCACAGTCGCATCGCACCGCCTCCTTGAATGAACAGGCGTCACGATGCGCATGGCATGCGGGGAGAGGATGGCGCGACGGTGAAGCGGCGGTGAAGTGGATATCCGCTGCGCCCTCGGGCCGCCTCCGGCGACCGCGAGAGCAGAGGGATCAGGGGCCAGCGAGCGGCAGGCTCACGCTGGCGACCGCGCCGCCTTCCGGGCGGTTGCGCAGGTCCGCCTCGCCGCCGTGGAGCGCGGCGACTTCGCGCACAAATCCCAGGCCAAGGCCACTGCTGCGCGCACCCGTGCCGGGGCGCGGCAGCGAATAGAACCGCTCGAACACGCGGCCGGCCGCGTAGTCGGGTATGCCGGCGCCCTGGTCGACCACCTCGATCCGCACACGTGTGCCGTCCACGCGGACCGAGAGCGTCACCACCCCGTCGCGCGGCGAGAAGTCGATGGCGTTGTCGAGCAGGTTGCCGAGCATCTGCCGCAGCAGGAAGCGATCGCCGTGCAGCGGCGGCAGCGGCGCATGCCCGCTGGCCTGGATGCGCACGACGGCCTCGCCCGCGCGCATGGCGGCATCGGCGGCCACCTCGGCCAGCAGCGCAGGCAGGTCGACAGGTTCGGGCACATCGATCCGCTGGCGATGTTCGACCGCGGCCAGCGCCAGCAGCATGTCGATGGTGCGGGTCATGCGGTCGCCCTGTTCGCGGATCGTGCCGGCGAACTGGATCCGGTCGGCCTCGGGCAGCGGGCGCTCGAGCAGTTCGGCCGCGCCGCGGATCGCGGTCAGCGGCGATTTCAGCTCGTGGGTCAGGCTGTGCACGTAGGTTTCCACGTACTGCTTGCCCTCGAGCCGGTCGCGCATGGTTTCCAGCGCAAGGCCGAGGTCGCGGAATTCCCCGGCCGAGCGCGGCAGCGTGGCGCGCTCGCCCTCGGTCACCGCGCGGGCGTAGCGCTGCAGCCCGCCCAGCTGGCGCGACAGCCACCAGGCCATGAACAGGCCGATGCTCAGCGCCACGCCCAGCAGCACCAGGCCCCAGCGCCGCACGATGCGCTCGCTGCGCTGGATGAAAGGCTCGATCGTGCGATTGGCCTTGGACACCGTGAGCACGCCGGCCACGCGCTCGCCATCGCGGATCGGCGCGGCCACGTACATCACCGAGGAGGATTCGTCGCCCGGATCGCTGCGCGTGGAGCGCGCGCCATACTGGCCGCGCAGGGTGCGGTGCACATCGTTCCAGCGCGAATTGTCGCGGCCCACCTCGCGCCCGGCCGAATCGAACACGACGATGCCGGCCGCATCGGTGATGGTGACGCGGTAGCTCACGCCGGTCTTGTCGAAGTCCCAGATCTTCGCGCCCAGTTCGCGCTCGCGCAGGCGGGCGATGCGGGCGGCGAAGCGGCCGTCGGCGATGCGCCCGGCAAGCATGTCGTCGGTGGCCAGTTCGGCCAGCACGTTGGCGGTATCGGCCAGGGTGTCCTCCATCGCCTGGCGCACGCCCGGCTTGACCTCCTGCACGAACACGCGCATCAGCAGGAACCCGGCGACCGCGACGATCACGAAGTAGCCGAGCAGGATGCGCAGGCCGATCTTCACGGCGGGATCAGCCGGCGTCGATCGAATAGCCGAGGCCGCGGTGCGTGCGGATCGGCTCGGCATCGGGTGCGACCGCGTGCAGCTTGGCGCGCAGCGTCTTGATGTGGGTATCGATGGTGCGGTCGCCGGTGTCCAGCGCATCGCCCCATACCCGGTCCATCAGTTGCGCCCGTCCCAGCACCGCGCCGGGACGCGCCAGCAGCGCGGCCAGCAGGCCGTATTCGTAGCGGGTCAGTTCCAGCAGGCGGCCGCGGTAGCGGATGCGCATGCCTTCGACATCATGCTGGAAGCCCGCCGTCGCCGGCTGCGCGACCGCCTGCGCCGCGGGCTGCGCACGTCGCAGCACCGCGCGCACGCGCGCCACCAGCTCGCGCGGCGAGAACGGCTTGGACACATAGTCATCCGCGCCCAGCTCGAAGCCCAGGATGCGGTCCGCCTCTTCCTGGCGCGCGGTCAGGAAGATCACCGGCAGGTCGCGTTGCTCGCGCAGCCTTCGACAGAGCGCAAACCCGCCCAGGTCGGGCAGGCCGACATCGAGGATGGCCAGGTCGAACGCCTGCTCCGCCACGCGCGCCAGCGCATCACCCGCGGTCAGGCAGTGCGCGGCCTCGTAGCCCTCCTCGCGCAGTGCATACAGCACCGTGCCGGCGATGGCGGCTTCGTCTTCGACCAGGAGGATGGAGGGCATGGGGCAGGCATCGGGAAACGGGAAAATCGCGGCAAGCGGGGGAAGCGTAGCGATTTGTCGTCCGGGACGCAGCGGGCGCCCCGTCGCCGCCCCATGCCAGACGTTCCGGCGCCGCAACCATGGGCACGCAAGGCAGCGCTGAGGCAGGGTCGTTTCGAGCGTGGCGGGAGGCGTTCTATAACAGTGAAGCTGGTCAATCCTTGCGCCGGATTTCCCGGGATTCCCCACTCCGTCCGAAATGACGGGACGGATCGTTCCAGCATTGCCTTAACCTGTTGCACACCCCAGGCCCCGTGTCCCCCATGAATTACCGCCACGCCTTCCACGCCGGCAACCACGCCGACGTCCTCAAGCACACCGTGCTGCTGGCCCTGTGCGACGCGCTGGTGGCCAAGCCCAGCGCCTGCTTCGCGCTGGATACCCATGCCGGGCGCGGCCTGTACCAGCTCGATGGCGAGCATGCGCGCCGTACCTGGGAGGCGACCGATGGCGTTGGCGCGCTACTGGCTCGCGGCGACGACCCGGCAACCGCACCCTATCGCGCCGCCATCGAGGCCTGCCGCGCGCAGCACGGCCCCAGCGCGTACCCGGGCTCCCCGTGGCTGCTGGCCCATGCGCTGCGCGAGCAGGACCGGATCGCGTGCTGTGAACTGCAGCCGGGCGAGGCCACGGCACTGAAGCAATGTTTCGCCGGCGACCCGCGCGTCGGCGTGCACCAGCGCGACGGCTACGCCGCGATCGAGGCGCTGCTTCCGCCGAAATCGGGAACCCCGCGAATCGGCCGCGGCCTGGTGCTGATCGACCCGCCCTACGAGGCGCAGCGCGCAGAGTTCGACACCATCCTGTCGTCGCTGCGCGCCGGCCTGCTGCGCTGGCCGCAGGGCGTGTTCATGCTGTGGTACCCGATCAAGCAGCGCGCGACCCTGCAGCCGTTCCTGCGCAAGGCCGCGCACCTGCCGGCGAAATCGGTGCTGGTCGCCGAACTGAAGGTGCGGCCTGAAGAGTCCGCGCTGCGCATGAACGGCAGCGGCCTGCTGCTGTGCAATGCCCCGTGGCGCTTCGAACAGACCCTGCAACGCCTGCTGCCCGCGCTGCAGGCCGGGCTGGCCCCTGCCGGGGGCGCGCACCACCTGCAGTGGCTGCGCCAGGACCAGGGGTGAGCGCCCGCTCCGGCGGCACGCGGTAAAATCCGGCCTTTCGAACGCTGGCAGCGCCGTTGCCGGCGCGGTCGTGCTTTTCCGGATCCCGCTTTCATGCCCCCACAGGACACCGCTTCCCCGCACCTGCCGCGCGCCGGCCAGCCCCGCGCCTGGTGGCGCGTGCCGGCCAGCCGCAGCGCGCTCGCCTGGCATGCCACGCGCGCCGCACGCGCGCAGTCGGCGCCGCTGCTGCTGATCGCCCGCGACAACCACGCCGCGCACCAGCTCGAATCCGACCTGCATACCCTGCTGGGCGAGGACCCAAGCCTGCCGGTGGTGCCGTTCCCGGACTGGGAAACCCTGCCCTGGGACCGCTTCAGCCCGCACCCGGACATCATTTCCCAGCGCCTGTCCACGCTGCTGCGCCTGCCGTCGCTGCGCGGGCAGGCGATCGTGATCGTGCCCGTCCAGACCCTGCTGCAGCGGCTGCCGCCACTGCGCTATGCGGTGGGCAGTGCCTTCGACGTGCGCGTGGGGCAGACGCTCGACCTGGATGCGGAGAAGCGCCGCCTTGGCGGTGCCGGCTACCGCAACGTGCCGCAGGTATACGAGCCGGGCGACTTCGCCGTGCGCGGCGGGCTGCTGGACGTGTACCCGATGGGTGCGACCGAGCCTTACCGCGTCGAACTGTTCGACGACAGCATCGAGACGATCCGCGCCTTCGACCCGGAAACCCAGCGTTCGCTGGACAAGGTGGACGCGGTGCGCATGCTGCCCGGGCGCGAGGTGCCCACCGACGACGAGGCGCTCGGCGCGGTGCTCGATGCGCTGCGCGACCGCTTCGACGTCGACACGCGCCGCAGCGCCCTGATGCAGGACCTCAAGGCGGGCATCGCGCCGGCCGGCATCGAGTACTACCTGCCGCTGTTCTTCGATTCGACCGCCACCCTGTTCGATTACCTCGCGCCCGGCACCCTGCCGATGGTCGACGAGGGCGCGCTGGAGGCGGCCGACCATTTCTGGAAGCAGGCCTGCGATCGCTACGAACAGCTGCGCCACGACATCGAGCGCCCGCTGCTGCCGCCGTCCGAACTGTGGATGTCGCCCGAGGCGCTGCGCGAACGGCTCAACGAAGGCCAGCGCATCGAGCTGTGCCCGCCCGCGCACCCGCGCCACGCGCAGGCACAGGCGCTGGGCGACCAGCCTGCGCCATCGCTGCCGCTGGCGCTGCGCGACAGCGAGCCCGGCGCCTCGCTCAAGGGTTTCCTGGCCAGCTATGGCGGCCGCGTGCTGGTGGCCGCCGACTCGGCCGGCCGGCGCGAGGCGCTGCTCGAAATGCTGGATGCCGCCGGCCTGGCCCCGGAGGTGCTGCCCGACTTCGCCACCTTCGTGTCGGACCCCGGTGCGAGCGGCAAGCCGGCGTCCGCCGGCAAGGCAGGCGCCACGCGCGCGCATGACCCCGGCTTCGCCATCGCCGTCGCCCCGCTCGACGATGGCTTCGCGCTCGATGCGCCGCGCGTCGCCATCCTCACCGAGCGCCAGCTGTTCCCCGAGCGCGCGTCCCAGCCGCGCCGCCGCAAACGCGTCGGCCGCGAGCCAGAGGCGATCATCCGCGACCTCGGCGAACTGGCCGAGGGCGCGCCGATCGTCCACGAGGACCACGGCGTCGGCCGCTACCGCGGTCTGATCACACTCCAGGCCGGCGGCCAGGCCGGCGAATACCTCGACATCGAATATGCCAAGGGCGACCGCCTGTACGTGCCGGTGGCGCAACTGCACCTGGTCAACCGCTATTCCGGCGCATCCCCCGAAACCGCGCCGCTGCATTCGCTCGGCGGCGAGCAGTGGACCAAGGCCAGGCGCAAAGCGGCCGAAAAGGTCCGCGACGTCGCCGCCGAACTGCTCGAGATCCAGGCCAAGCGCCAGGCACGTGCAGGCCTGGCGCTGGCCGTGGACCGCGCCATGTACGAGCCGTTCGCCGCGGCGTTCCCGTTCGAGGAGACACCCGACCAGCATTCGGCGATCGAGGCCGTGATCCGCGACCTCGGCTCCAGCCAGCCGATGGACCGCGTGGTCTGCGGCGACGTCGGCTTCGGCAAGACCGAGGTCGCGGTACGCGCGGCCTTCGTCGCTGCGGCCGCCGGCAAGCAGGTGGCCGTGCTGGTGCCCACCACCCTGCTGGCCGAGCAGCACTACCGCAACTTCCGCGACCGCTTCGCCGACTGGCCGCTCAAGGTCGAGGTGCTGTCGCGCTTCAAGAGCAGCAAGGAGATCAAGGCCGAGCTGGAGAAGCTGGCGGAAGGAACCATCGACGTCATCGTCGGCACCCACCGCCTGCTGCAGAAGGACGTGAAGTTCAAGGACCTGGGCCTGGTGATCGTCGACGAGGAGCAACGTTTCGGCGTGCGCCAGAAGGAGGCGCTCAAGGCGCTGCGCGCCAACGTGCACCTGCTCACGCTCACCGCCACGCCGATCCCGCGCACGCTCAACATGGCCATGGCCGGGCTGCGCGACCTGTCGATCATCGCCACCCCGCCCGCGCACCGGCTGGCGGTGCAGACCTTCGTCCACGCCTGGGACGACGCGATGCTGCGCGAGGCCTTCCAGCGCGAACTCTCGCGCGGCGGCCAGGTCTACTTCCTGCACAACGACGTGGAGAGCATCGGCCGCATGCAGCGCCAGCTGCAGGAGCTGGTGCCGGACGCGCGCATCGGCATCGCCCACGGGCAGATGCCCGAGCGCGAACTGGAGCGGGTGATGCTGGACTTCCACAAGCAGCGCTTCAACGTGCTGCTGTGCTCGACCATCATCGAATCGGGCATCGACATCCCCAACGCCAACACCATCGTCATCAACCGCGCCGACAAGTTCGGCCTGGCCCAGCTGCACCAGCTGCGCGGCCGCGTGGGCCGCTCTCACCATCGCGCCTATGCCTACCTGGTGGTGCCCGATGGCCGCTCGATCACCGGCGATGCGCAGAAGCGCCTGGATGCGATTGCATCGATGGACGAGCTGGGCGCCGGGTTCACCCTGGCCACCCACGACCTGGAGATCCGCGGCGCCGGCGAGCTGCTGGGCGAGGACCAGAGCGGTCAGATGGCCGAAGTCGGCTTCAGCCTCTACACCGAGCTGCTGGAGCGCGCGGTGCGCTCGATCCGCCAGGGCAAGCTGCCGGACCTGGACGAAACCGCCTATCGCGGCGCCGACGTGGAACTGCACGTGCCTGCGTTGATCCCGGACGACTACCTGCCCGACGTGCACGCGCGCCTGACCCTGTACAAGCGCATCAGCTCCGCGCGCGACGCCGACGAACTGCGCGAGCTGCAGGTCGAGATGATCGACCGCTTCGGCCTTCTGCCCGATCCGGCGAAGCAGCTGTTCGCCATCGCCGAGCTCAAGCTGCAGGCCACCCGGCTGGGCATCCGCAAGCTCGAGCTGGGCGGCGCCGGCGGCCGGCTGCAGTTCGCCGACCAGCCGGCGATCGACCCGATGGGCGTGATCCGCCTGATCCAGGGCCAGCCCAGGCACTACCGCATGGACGGTCCGGACAAGCTGCGCATCACACTCGAGTTGCCCGACTTCGACACGCGGCTCAAGGCCGCGCGCGGACTGCTGGTGGCGCTCGCGCCCACGGGCGCACCCGCAGGGCGGGCGCAATGAGTGGCGGCGGGCGGCCTGCCGAAGCCGTTACGCCACGCCTGCCCGCAGTGTCAGGCAGGCGCGGCCTGGCCCATCTGTCGTGGCTGGTGGCCACGCTCGCCCTTGCCGCCTGCGCAGCGCCACAGCCGCGCCCCGTCGCCGGCGAGGTGGCCTTCGTCATCGTCCGGCATGCCGAGAAGGCGGACGCCGGCAGCGATCCCGCGCTGAGCGCCGCCGGGCAAGCGCGCGCCACCGTGCTGGCGCGCAGGCTGGCGCGCGTGAATCTGGTGGCGATCTACACCACGGATTTCCGGCGCACGCGCGACACGGTCGGCCCCGTTGCCACGGCACAGGGACTGGCCGCCATCGTCTACGACGCGCACACGTCCGCAAGCGTCCTCGCATCCCGTCTGAAAGCCGCGCATCACGAAGGCACGGTGCTGGTCGCCGGCCACAGCAATACCGTCCCCGACATCGTGGCCGCGCTGTGCGAATGCGAGGTCGCGCCCATGACCGAAGCCGAGTTCGACCGGATCAGCACCGTCCGGATCGATGCCCGTGGGCAGGCGCAGCTGGACACCGGACGCTACTGACATCGGCTGGCGCAGCCCAGTGGCCGCAAATCACGGCCAGATGCGCGCAAAGGATGACGGCCGTCCACTTTGGTGCATTGCATCATCCGCCTGCCCATGGCATGGTCGGGCGGTCCCCCTTGCATGGACCGCCCGATGATCAAGCGCTGGATTCCGCTCGCCGCCCTGCTCCTGCCGCTGCAGGCCTTCGCCCAGGCGGCCAGCTGCCCTGAGCTGCCGACCACCAGCGGGCTGGAGTGGCAGATGTCAGAAGGCGCCGGCTTCCTGTATTGCCGGGCCATGCGCGAGAGCGACGGCACCCAGGCGTTCTCGGTGATGCTGCGCGAGGAGTCGCCGAGACGGGGCCGATCGTCCCTGCGCGAGGAGCACGGCGAGATCGACGGCCACGAAGTGCGCTGGTACCGCGGCGATATCGCCGACCAGACCGCGCTGGTGCGAGAGACGGCGATCGAACTGGACGACGACCTGTTTGCGCACGTCGTGCTGCGCGCGACGAGCGCGGAAGAACTCGCGGAAAGCCGGCGCCTGGCCGAGGGCCTGCGTTTTCGCGACACGCGGCTGGGCAGCCACTAGCGCGCCGGCCGTGGCCAGGACATCGCGTCCGGCCACGCCCTAGGATCACCACCGGCTGGCGCGGACGGTCAGTCCCCGCCGACGGCAGTCGCCCGGAAGCGCATCGCTTCGGCCAACTGCTGGTTCCGTACCAGCAGGTCCTCCGTGTCGGCGCGCACCACGATGTGGGCATTGCTGCGCCGGCCCAGTTCCACCAGGGTTTCGCGCACGTGCACCTCGCGCATCGTCGCCACATCGCCGCGATACCAACGCACCCGATGGCCATCGATGACGCCCGTCTCCTCCCGCATCCCGCGCTCCGGGCGGAAGGTCGGATCCGGGCCCAGCATCACGGAGAACGCCTGGGTGCCGTCACTCTCGCGGATCGCCTTGCAGAATACGAAATCGGGCGCCTGGACCACATCCCAGGCCACGCCAGCGCCAGTCGGCAACTCGGGGCAATTCTCTTCGGCCGCCTGCGCGGACCCCTGGCCCGCCCAGAGCAGGCCGGCCACCAGCAGGAACATCGTTCTCATCGGAAATAGCTCCATGTAGCGAAGGGACCACGAGGCCACAGTCGTGCATGGGGGAAGTGCCGTACCGCAACAGCGCCGCGGGTATCACGTACCGCCTGGGGGTGCGAAGTCCATTTCCGGGGCCACTATAGCGGCGCTGGGCGAGCACCCGTGCTGCAGCGCCGCATCGGCCGGCAGCCGATGGCCGCCGCGGCGGACACGACGTGTGTCCGCCCGGTGGCCGGGCTGTCGTCAGCCCGGCGGCCCTCAGAAGCGACCTTCCTGGTAGTCGACGAAGGCCTGCATGAGTTCCTGGCGGGTGTTCATCACGAACGGCCCGTGCCGTGCGACCGGTTCGCGCAGCGGGCGCCCGGCCACCAGGATCAGGCGCACGCCGGCGTCCCCGCCGCGCAGCGCCAGCAGCGCCGGTTCCGGCTCGCCGCCGAACCCACCGCCGCCGAGCACGGCCAGTTCCTGCGCCAGCAGCGGCCTGGCATCGTCACCCGTCCCGACGCTCGCGCTTCCCTCGAACGCATAGGCGAAGGCGTTGTGCCCGGCCGGCAGTGCGTACTGCCATTGCGTATGCGCCGCGAGCGAGATGTCGAGGTAGATCGGGTCGGTGGCAGGCTGCGAAATCGGCCCACGCACGCCGTCGACCTCGCCGGCGACCAGTTTGATGCGAACGCCTTCGGCCGGTTCCACCACCGGCAGCTCGGCCGGCGGGAATTCCTGGTAGCGCGGCGCGGTCATCTTGTCCTTCGCCGGCAGGTTCACCCACAGCTGGAAGCCGCGCATGCGTCCTTCCTCCTGTTCGGGCATCTCCGAATGCACCAGGCCGCGACCCGCGGTCATCCACTGCACCGCGCCGGGGACCAGCAGGCCCTCGTTGCCGTGGTTGTCGCGATGGCGCATGCGCCCATCGAGCATGTACGTCACCGTCTCGAAGCCGCGGTGCGGATGGCTCGGGAAGCCGGCCAGATAGTCCTCCGGACGGTCGGTGCCGAACTCGTCGAGCAGCAGGAACGGATCGAGGTCGGGCAGCTCGCCGCTTCCGATCACCCGGGTCAGCTTCACGCCCGCGCCATCGGACGCGGGCATGCCGCGCACCTTGCGGACGATACGGGCGTGGCGATCGATGTCTGTCGCGTTCATGGCGATGTCCTGGTGGAGGTGCCGGACGATATGGTGCACCGATCAGCCCGCAAAACCTGCACCGGTGGAACGCTGGTTGCCAACGATCGCTTCCGACACCCGTAGGAGCGGCTTCAGCCGCGATCGCGGTATCAGGCGCAACAGAATCGGCAGCATCCATGCCGGGATCGGGGCCGCAAACCGACGGCATCCATCGCGGCGGACGCCGCTTACCGCGCCACCAGCCGCCAGGTCCGGTGGATGCGTGGATTGCGTGCGAAATCCGGCGGGATCGTGCCCGCGCTGACGTCCTCGATTTCAGCGAACGTCGAGATCGCCTCGGCATCGAGCCGGAACCGCCGGAAGTTGTTCGAGAAATACAGCACGCCGCCAAACGACAGCCGTGCCACCGCCAGCCGCAACAGTTCGACATGCGAGCGCTGCACGTCGAAATCATCGGCGCGCGCGGAGTTGGAGAACGTGGGCGGGTCGCAGAACATCAGGTCGTACTCGCCGCGGTCCGCGCGCAGCCAGGCCATGGCGTCGGCCTGGACGATGCGGTGGCGCGTGCCGCCGATGCCGTTCTCGCGCAGGTTGTCGGCCAGCCATTCCAGGTAGGTGGCCGACAGGTCCACGCTGGTGGTCTGCGCGGCGCCGCCCACGGCCGCCTGCACCGTGGCCGCACCGGTGTAGCAGAACAGGTTGAGGAAGCGCGCGTCGCGTGCCTCCTGCGCGATGCGCAGTCGCAGCGGCCGATGGTCGAGGAACACACCGGTATCGAGGTAGTCGAACAGGTTCACCCGCAGCCTGGCAGCGCCCTCGCGCACTGTCATGAACTCGCCGCGATGGGCCAGGTTGCCGTATTTGCTGCCGCCCTTGCCACGGGTACGGGTCTTGAGTGCGATGCGCTCGCGCGGCACCTGCAGTGCGTCGGCCGCGCCTGCCAGGAGCTCGCCCAGACGCCGGCGGGTGACCGGCTCGGGGATCTCCGCGGGCGCCGCGTACTCCTGCACATGCAGCCAGCGCTCGCGCGACTGTGCATCGGTGTAGACATCGATCGCCGCGGCGTGTTCTGGGATGTCGGCGTCGTAGGCGCGGAAGCAGTCGACCTGCTCGCGTTCGCGCCAGGCTTTCGAGGCCTTGAGCGTCTTGCGCAGACGGTTGGCGACCATGTGCGCGCCCTCGGACAGCTCGCGCGGCTCGGCATCGACGCGCGTCGCCGGCTGTACCGGATCGCAGACGATCAGCGTGCACTCGAGCGCGCCGTTGAACAATTGGTAGCTCTTCTTCGCGCGCAGGCCGGTGGCGAAGGCCAGTTCGCGATCACCGCACAGCAGGCTGGCACGCCAGCCCGGCACCACGCGCCGCAGTGCGTTGCCCAGCGCGCGGTAGAGCGCAGGATCGGCGGCCAGGCGCGCGTCGTAGGGCGGGTTGCAGACGACCAGGCCGGGGGACGCTTCGACCGCCGGCTCCTGGGCGGGCGTCTCCGCCTGCGGGCCGATCGCGACCGCGGGGCCGATGGCCGTCGCATCCAGCTGCTCGACGCCGCGCACGTCCCAACGGATCAGCTCGCGCAGTCCAGCGGCCGTCGCGTTCTCGCGCGCCGCGCGGATCGCCTGCGGGTCGAGGTCGCTGCCGTCGAACACCGGTCGCAACGACACACGCCCGGCACGCTCGCGCGCCAGCGCCTCGTCGACCAGCACCCGCCACGCCGCGATATCGAAACCGCGCCACCGGCTCGGCGCGACGTCGCCATGGCGCAGCAGGCCCGGCGCCACGTCGGCGGCCATCAGCGCACCCTCGATCAGCAGGGTGCCGCTGCCGCACATCGGATCGAGCAGCCGGCCGCCCTGCGCATACAGCGCCGCCCAGCCGCCGCGCATGAGCACCGCCGCGGCCAGGGTTTCCTTCAGCGGCGCCTCGCCCTGCGCCCCACGCCAGCCGCGCCGGTGCAGCGGACCACCACCGAGGTCGACCGACAGCAGCGCCCTGCCCTTGCGCACTACCAGGTTCAGGCGCAGGTCGGGCGCAGCCACGTCGACGTCCGGGCGCGCGCCCGACGCTTCGCGCAGCACGTCGACCACGGCATCCTTGACCCGCTGCGCGGCATAGCGCGCATGGGTGATGGCGCTGCCGGAGACGTGCGCATCGACGGCCAGGGTCATCTGCGCGTCGAGGTGCTCGGGCCACGGCAGTTCGCGCGCGCCGCGATAGAGCGCGTCGGTGTCGGCGCACTCCCAGTCGGCCAGCGGCCACAGCACGCGGCTGGCCAGGCGCGACCACAGCACCGCACGCTGCGCGTCCACCAGGCTGCCTTCGGCATTGACGCCGGCGACGGTGGCGGTGGCGCGCGTACAGCCGAGCGCGACCAGTTCGTCTGCCAGCAGGTATTCCAGGCCCTTGGCGCAGGAGGCGAAAAACTTCATCACCCGATCCTCGCCAGCAGGCTGGAAAAGGCATCGGCCGACGCCTGCACGCTGCCCGACAGGCGATGCCTGTCATCGACCAGCAGCAGCTCCGCGCTGCGTCCACGCGCCCATTCGACCACGTCGGCCGCGGCGATCAGCTCGTCGTGCCAGCCATGCACGATGCTGGTGGGCACGGCTGCCGCCTGCAGCGGCGGCGCCTCGCCCATGCGCGTGGGCGGAGCCATCAGGAACAGCCCGCGCACCGGAACGCGCAGCGACACCTGGCCGGAAATCCACGCGCCCAGGCTCGAACCGGCCAGCACCAGCGGACCGCGTTGCGCAGCGGCCTCGGCCAGCGCGTGCAGGCGCTCCACGCGCGCCAGCACGTCGCCGACGCGGCTGACCGCGTGCTTCGCATCGAGGTCGGTGTAGTCCGGGCGCTCCTGGCTCCAGCCCAGGCGTTCGGCCACCTCGGCCAGGGCCGAGACCTTGGTCGCATCGGGGCCACTCTCGAAACCGTGCGAGAGGATGCAGTGCCCGCGGCTGCTCATGCCTCTACCCAGGCCACGGCATCGCCCACGCGCAGCGTGCCGCCCTCGATGATGCGCGCACACAGCCCGCCCATCCCACGCATGGCGTTGTAGCCGCCGACGCCGAGCGCATCCTCCATCCGCGAGCAGGGATCGCAGGCGTCGGTCCCTTCCAGCAGCAACGCGCCGATACGGAAGCGATGGCCCTTGAGTGCGGACAGCGCGATGCCGGACACCACGAGGTTGCGCCGCAGCGTCGACGGCGCGAGCTTTGCATGCCCGGCGAGCGCCGCAATCACCGACAGGTGTTCGGCCTGGATCAGGGTCACGCCGCGCTTGCCGCTGCCGCCGGCGTAGCGGTCCCCGGCCAGGCCGCCACCGGCTGTCGCCTCGGCCGCATCCACCTCGCGCATCGGCACGTCCCGGGCCGGCCGCAGCCCGATCCAGCGCACGATTCCGTCGCGCGGAAACTGCGACATCAGGGCGTGCATCTGTGTTCCGGGCGGCGGGATTTTCATTGCGCAATGCTAGCATCGCCCGATGCCTGCGCCCTCGAACGCACTCGGAATCGACGTCCATCACCTGCCCTATGTCGAGCGCCTGCAGGCACGCGCGCCGGAGGCGGTGGCGCTGGTCGTGATCCACTGCACCGAGCTGCCCGACCTGGCCACCGCGCGCGAGTACGGCGAGCGCGTGCTCTACGACGCGGGCACCGGCAACAGCGGCCACTGGTACATCGACCGCGACGGCCGCATCGTCGAGTACGTCCCCGCCACACGCGTCGCCCACCACGTGCGCGGGCGCAACGCGGATTCTGTCGGCATCGAGCTGGTCAACCGCGGACGCTTTCCGCACTGGCTGGATGCTGGCCACCAGGCGATGGACGAGCCCTACCCGGATGTGCAGATCGATGCACTGCTGGCGCTGCTCGCGCACCTGCGCGCCACCCTGCCTGCGCTGGACGGCATCGCCGGCCACGAGGACCTCGACACCGACCGCGTCCCGGCCAGCGATGACCCGACCGTGCTGGTGCCGCGCAAGCGAGATCCCGGCCCGCTGTTTCCCTGGGCGCGGGTGCTGGCGGCCTGCGAGCTTGCCTGGCAGGCACCGGGCGCCCCCCCCGCCCCGTCGGCAGGAACGTCCTGAACAGGCGGTATTGTCATTCCGAACGGAGTGAGAAGGGCTCTTCAACGCGGGAAGCACGTTTCAACAGCGCGAAGCGCCGGTCATCCAGTGACTTTCGCAACGTCCAAATGGATCCCCGCGTTCGCGGGGATGACGAGGCAGAGGTCGATGCCTTCGAGAACGACTTGCCTGGATTCCGCGCTCGCGGGGATGAGGCAGAGGTCGATGCCTTGAGAACCACCTTGGATCCGTGCGCCCGCGGGGGATGACGACGCTTCAATCCCGTTGGCGCCATGAGCGGATGCGCAGGTCCGCCTGGCCATCCCCGCAGGCACGGCGCTGAAACCGCGATGCCGCAGGGACCCAGGCAGAGGTCGCGCAAGCGGCACATGGATGTGCCGCGGCCGCGAGTGCGGACAGGGATGTCTGCCCGAGCGGTGCGCGACCTCTGCCCGGGGCGCTGCGGCCCGTCCGGACCCGCACTCGATGCGGAGCGGAGGTCCGCACCCGGCGGCCCCGGAGGTCCGGACCGTCGCCGTATACTCCGCGCCATGAATTCCACCGTATCCGAACTGATCGAACTGCTGTCGCTGGAGCGCCTGGAGGACAACCTCTTCCGTGGCCAGAGCCGCGATATCGGCACCCGCTACGTGTTTGGCGGCCAGGTGGTGGGGCAGGCGCTGTCGGCGGCACAGGCGACGATGCCGGAACCGCGCCCGGCGCATTCACTGCACGCGTATTTCCTGCGCGCCGGCGACGTCGAACATCCGATCGTCTACCACGTCGACCGCACCCGCGACGGCGGCAGTTTCTCGGTGCGGCGCGTGACCGCGATCCAGCACGGCAAGGTGATCTTCTTCTGCGCCGCCTCGTTCCAGGAGGAAGAGAACGGCGCCGAACACCAGCCGCCGATGCCGCAGGTGCCCGCCCCGGAGGACATCCGGCCGGCCGATCCGCTGGCGCCCGACGTGCTGGCCACGCTGCCCAGCAAGGTGCGGCGCTGGCTGGACCGCGCCGGTCCGTTCGAATTCCGCCAGGTGCATCCCCGCAACGAGCTGGAGCCGGAACGGCAGCCCCCGTTCAACCACGTCTGGTTCCGGCTCTCCGAGCGCGTTGGCGACGGCGCCGAACTGCACCGCGCCCTGCTCGCCTACGCCTCGGACTTTCACCTGCTGGGTACCACCACCTTCCCGCACGGCATCAGCTACTACCAGCCGAATGTGCAGATGGCTTCGCTCGACCATGCGCTGTGGTTCCATCGTCCGTTCCGTGCCGACGAGTGGCTGCTGTATTCGATCGACAGCCCGAGCGCGCAGGGATCGCGCGGGCTGGCGCGCGGCCAGATCTTCTCGCGCGACGGGCGGCTGGTGGCCAGCACCGCGCAGGAAGGCATGATCCGCGTGGTCGGCGACGCCGACACCGCGCCCACCCAGGGCCGGGGCGCCTGATGGCCGCGCGCGCGGACACGAGCGGACGCGGGGGCTGACATGCGCCAGGTCTTCAGCAGCGCCCGCGTCGAGAACGTGCAGGCCGTGGCGAAACTCCTCGCCGACGAAGGGATCGAGGTGCGGGTCGAGGACGGACAGCGCTACCGGCGCTCGATCCGCAGCGGCTTCAGCTATCGCGAAGCCGGCGGCAGCGCCTCGCGCGCCTCGGTATGGGTGGTGCGTTCGGACGACCAGCCGCGCGCGCGCCAGTTGCTGCACGCCGCCGGCCTGCTCGAGGCCACGCCAGCCAATCCCGCCAGCTTCCTGCCACGGACCGGGCACGCCGCACGGGCAGCGTCGCCGACGCGGCGGGCACGGATGGGGCTGGGGCTGATCCTCGTCGCCGCGGTGGCGCTGGCGCTGTGGCTCAACCAGTTCCGCAACCCGGGCTGGGACCTGCCGACGCCGGTCACCCGCACCGCACCGGCCGACATCGCGCTCGATCCGTCGCTGCAGGCGATCGGCACCGTCGACACCGTGCACCGCATCCCGACCCCACCCGCACTGGCGGCGACGCTGGCACTGGCCGCGCAGGCGGACGCACCGGCCGCATCGCTGTGCCTGTCGGTCGACGGGCAGGACCCGGACGAAGCCGCACTGGCTGCAGCCCGCAACGCGGGCCTGTCCCCGACACCCGCCTCGACCTGCCCTGATACCCACGAAGTGCTGCGCGTGGACGTATCCGACTACCGCACCGACGGTTCGGGCGCGGGCATCGTCGCGCTGGCCGTGGCCCGCGGCGACGGCGCTCCGGCCGTCCAGCAGCTCGAGGTCCGCCGCCAGGACGACACCTGGCAGGTCGGCGACACACGCTGAGCGGTCACATCTCCCGCCGCCGCGCGTCCCGTCACGAAGCCACCTGACCAAGCCGCATGTCCAACGAAGCCATCGACCTGCTGATCAAGCGCGAACTGCCCGCCGCACTGCGTGGCGACCGCGACGCCTACGGGCGCATCATCGTCGCCAGCCAGAACGTGGTGACTGCCGTGGCCCTGGCCATCACCCGCGACGTGCACACCAGCGAGGACATCGCCCAGGAGGCGTTTCTTTCCGCCTGGCACCACCTGCCGCGGCTCAAGAATCCGTCGAGTTTCCTGCCCTGGCTGCGGCAGATCACCCGCAACCTCGCCCATGACCATCTGCGTGGCCGTCGCAACCGCATGCTCGACGGTGAAGTCGCCGACCTGGCGATCCAGCACGCCGCCGATCCCGACGGCTGCCCGCTGGAGCAGGCGCTCGACGCCGAGCGCGACGCCGTAGCCGCCGACCTGATTTCCGAACTGCCCGAGGAAAGCCGCGAGGCACTGCTGCTGTACTACCGCGAAGGGCAAAGCTCCAAGCAGGTGGCCATGCTGCTGGGCCTGTCCGATGCCGCCGTGCGCAAGCGCCTGTCGCGCGCGCGCCAGAGCGTGCGTGATGACCTGCTCCAACGCTTCGGCGAGTTCGCGCGCAGCAGCGCGCCCTCGGCCGCATTCGCCGTCGGCGTCACCGCCACCCTCGGTATCGCCAAGCCGGCGGCCGCCGCCGGCCTGGGCATCGCGACCCGGTCACTGGCGGGCAGCCTGCTCGCCCGCTTCGCACTGGGCTTCGCCGGCGCCGCCGCCGGCGGCCTGCTCGGCGGCCTGGTCGCGGCATGGTTCGCGCGCAGCATCATCCTCGACTACGCCGACGATCCCGCCGAACGCGACATGCTGCTGCGCTTTTCCCACCGTTACATCGCGTTCTCGCTGGTGATGGTCCTCTTCATCATCGGCACCCACCTGGTGTTCCGCGATGCGTCCCACACCTTCATCGCCATCGCCGTCGCCCTGCTCGCGATGAACTGGCAGCTGCTGGTGATGCTGCCCAGGCGCATGAACCCGCTGCTGGCGCGCGATGCCCGTCGAGATCCGGTCGGAGCCAGGCAGCGCCTGCTCGCCTACCGCCTGACCTGGGGCCGTACCGGCGTGTTGATGAGCAACGTGATCGTGATTGGTTCGCTGGTCATCGCGCACCTGCACTTCGCGTGACGCGGCGGCGATGCTGTCCGCTCCCGACCGAAGAGGAATCGGGGTTGTTTTTCCCACCCAACGCAGACGGTGGCACGGTTGCTGGAAGTCCGCGCGGGCTCAGATCGGACGCCGCGCCCTGGTGCCGTGATGCTTCGGCCGCAGGTTTTTTTCAAGGCCAGGCCAGTGACTGCGCAATGGGCGTTCCGGGACGGGGGTTGCGGAAAGCAGCGCATGGATGCGCTGCGGCGGCGAGTCAGCCATGGATGGCTGACCGAGCCGGAGAGCAACCCCCGGCCCGGGACGACGCCCGGCCGCAGGCCTGGATTCCACTCATCGGCAATCTGAGCAGATTTCCCTGAAATGGGAAAACAAAAAAAAACCCGCGCCTGGAGACGCGGGCCTCGAAGCGATGCAGTGATGGAATCAGCGCTTCATCGGACGCAGTTCATCGCGGCTCAGGAAGCCGTCGCGGTTGTCGTCCATCCAGGCGAAACGGTTGGACAGGCGCGGCATCTTTTCGTCCACCTCGACACGGCTGAGCTTGCCGTCGCCGTTGAGGTCGGCAGCGGCGAAGCGCTCGTCGAAGCGCTTGCGCATCTGCGCTTCGCGCTGCGGGCGTTGGCGCTCATGCCAGGCGCGGATTTCGCTGCGGACGAGATGGCCGTCGCGATCTGCATCGATCTCGGCGAAATGCTCGACCAGCGGATTGGCGCGCTTGCCGCGGGCATCGGCGACGGCCTCGACTTCGGCACGGCTGAGGCGGCCATCGCCATCGGTGTCCAGCCGCGCATGGTCGAGGTGGGCGCCGTACTGCCCACGCTTGCCGCCATGGTGGCCATGCCTGCGCTGCGGGCGCTCGCTGGCGTCGAGGCGTCCGTCGCCGTTGCGGTCGAGCCGATCGAAGCGCTCGGCCAGGCGCGGGAACCGGGCGGCTTCGGCGCGATCGATCACGCCATCGCCATTCACGTCGAGCGTGCCCTTCGCGGCGCGCTGCGTGAAGGTCGCCGGCTCGGCGGCGGTGGCGCCTGCGGCGGTCAACACGGCCAGCGCAAGCGCGGTGAACAGGATCCGGTGCTTCATCTGCGTTCCTTGAGGGTTGCGGCTCCAGTGCCGCCGTGCATCCGTCAACGCGTCGCCCGCGGCAACCGTTGACCCGGCGGCCGCGCGATTCAGCTGGCGGTCGGTCGCGACGCCTGCGACGGCCACGCAGTATGCTGACCACGGCATGGGCGAGAACGACAACCTGCGACTGTTCCACACCGGCGAACACGCCTGCGGCTACTGGCCCGAGCGCGTGGCGCGCGACCTCGTGTTCGATCCGCACGACGAGCGACTGGCCGCGTTCTATCCGCAGGCGCTGCAGTGGGGCTTCCGCCGTTCCGGCGACATCGTCTACCGCCCGCACTGCCAGGGATGCCGCGCCTGCGTCGCTGTACGGATCGCGGTCGACGCGTTCGCCGCCGACCGCAGCCAGCGCCGCTGTCTGGCGCGCAATGCAGCGATCGAAGCACGCATCCTGCCCGCGCAGCGCAGCGACGAGGCACTCGCGCTGTACCGGCGCTACCTCGCCGCCCGCCACCCGGGCGGCGGCATGGACGGGCATGGCCCGCACGAGTTCGACCAGTTCCTGGTCGGCAGCTGGGCCAACACCCGTTTCCTCGAACTGCGCGAGCAGGGTCGCCTGCTCGCCATCGCCGTCACCGACATCGATGCGCAGGCGATGTCGGCCGTCTACACCTTCTATGATCCCGATGAAGCCGCGCGCGGCCTCGGGACGCTGGCGATCCTGCGCCAGATCGAATGGGCGCGGCGCGAAGGCCGTCGCCACCTCTACCTCGGCTACTGGATCGCAGGGCACGACAAGATGGACTACAAACGCAGGTTCCGCCCACTGGAAGGCTTCGACGGCCGTGCCTGGCGCCCCTTCGAAGCGATCACTGCGGTATGAGCGGTCGCACGATCACGCGCCTTGCGCTTGCCGCCCTGTCCGCGCTGGCGCTGGCCGCCTGCGTGCAGGTCAATGTCCACGGCGATCCGCCGCCGCCCGGAGCCCCGATGCCCGACCCCTCCCCGCTCCGCGTCGCCAGTTACAACGTCTCGCTCTTCGACGAGGATACGGGTGGACTGGTGCAGCGGCTGGCGCTCGGCAACACCCAGGCGCAGCGCATCGCCGCCGTGCTGCAGAAGATGCGTCCGGACATCGTCCTGCTCAACGAGTTCGACCACGATCCCGAGGGCCGTGCCGCCGACCTGTTCCAGCGCAGTTATCTGGAACAGCCACAGCCAGGTGGCGGCGAGCCGCTGCACTATCCCTATCGCTATCTGGCGCCGGTCAATACCGGCGTGCCGAGCGGCCTGGACCTGGACGGCAATGGCAGCATCGGCGGTGAGGGTCGCGAACGCGGCAACGACGCCTGGGGCTACGGGCTGCATCCTGGCCAGTACGGCATGTTACTGCTGTCCAGGCATCCGATCGACGCGGAACAGGCGCGGACCTTCCAGCTGCTGAAGTGGAGCGCGATGCCGGGCGCACGGCGTCCGCTCGATCCGGAGGCCGGGCGCCCCTTCCACAGCGATGCCGTGTGGCGCGAGCTGCGGCTGTCGTCGAAATCGCACTGGGACGTGCCGGTGCGCACGCCGCTGGGCGTGGTGCACGTGCTGGCCTCGCATCCAACGCCGCCGGCCTTCGATGGCCCGGAAAAGCGCAACGTGCTGCGCAACCACGACGAGATCCGGCTCTGGCGCGAATACCTCACGCCGGCTGCCGGCCAGGCGACGTGGCTGTGCGATGACGCCGGCCGCTGCGGCGGACTCGATCCGGATGCGCGCTTCGTGATCCTTGGCGATCTCAACAGCGATCCCGTCGACGGTGCCGGCGATCAGGCCGCCATTGTTTCGCTGATCGAACATCCGCGCGTGCTGCCCCATCCAGCGCCGCGCAGCGAGGGTGCGGCGCTGGCCGCGGACATCGACCCGGTCAATGCCGGACATCGCGGCACCCACGCCCACGACACCGGCCGCTTCGGGCCGCGCGTGGGCAACCTGCGCCTGGACTACGCGCTGCCCTCGACCGGCTTTCGGCTCGCGGGATCCGGCGTGTTCTGGCCGCCTCCGGGACACCCGGACGAAAGCATCGCCGCAGCCAGCGACCATCACCTGGTGTGGGTGGATCTGCTGCCCTGAGCGGATCTGCAGGCATCCCTGGCTGCAAGGTCGATGCAGTCGCTGCATCGGCCGCGATCGCACTGCCAGCGCGCCGGATGTCCGGCGATCGCGCTGAAACCGCGCCTACGCGGGGTTGCCGTCCGCGGTCGGCGCGTGCGGGCGGAAGCCGAAACTTCCGGCCTGCTGGCTGGAGACGATCATCCGCACCATGCCCGTCGGCACCAGCAGGTCGAGGGTGGCATCCTGGCCCTGCGGCGTCCTGCCCGACATGGTCATCTCGACGAAGGCGCCGGCCGTATCGATCTCGTGGCACAGCAGGTGCGCGCCGCTGCCTTCGCTGTCCTGCAGGTATGGCTTGATCGCATCGCCCAGTGCTTCGAGCGCCTGCGGATAGAAGAACACGGCGTAGCCGCTGCTGCCTTTCATGCCTGCTCCATTGGGGACGCGCCGCACGCCGGGCGCGCTATTCCAGGTCGATGGTAATGGCCGCGGTCGCATCGCGCGCGACCGCGCGCGCGGCGTCGATGCCGTCGGCTCGCGCCAGCGTCACGCCCACCCGGCGCTGGCCGTCGACAAGCGGTTTGCCGAACAGGCGCAGCGCGGTGTCCGGTGCGCGCAGCGCGGCATCGACGTTGCCGAACTTCGGCACGCCACTGCCCTGCGCCAGCATCGCGCTCGAAGCCGACGGCCCGCGCTGCGGGATGAAGCCGCCGTCGTCCGCGCCCACCGGCAGGCCCAGGATCGCGCGCGCGTGCAGGGCGAACTGGCTGAGGTCCTGCGAGACCAGGGTCACCAGGCCGGTGTCGTGCGGCCGCGGCGAGACCTCGCTGAACCAGACCTCGTCGCCCTGCACGAACAGCTCCACGCCGAACACGCCCCAGCCGCCGAGATCGTCGGTGATGGCGCGCGCGATCTCCATCGACCGCGCCAGCGCGCGTGGCGACATCGGCTGCGGCTGCCAGCTTTCGCGATAGTCGCCGTCGCGCTGCAGATGGCCGATCGGCGCGCAGAACGAGGTGCCACCTGCGTGGCGCACGGTGAGCAGGGTGATCTCGTAGTCGAAATCGACGAAGCCCTCGACGATGCAGCGGCCCGCGCCGGTGCGCCCGCCCGTTTGCGCGTACTCCCAGGCACGGCCGATATCGGCCTCGTCGCGCAGCGTGCTCTGGCCCTTGCCCGAGGATGACATCACCGGCTTGACCACGCAGGGCAGGCCGATGGCCGCGACGGCCTCGCGGTACTGGGCTTCGGTGTCGACGAACCGGTAGGGCGAGGTCGGCAGGCCCAGCGTTTCCGCAGCCAGTCGGCGGATGCCCTCGCGGTCCATGGTCAGCCAGGCGGCACGCGCGGTCGGAATCACGCGCTGGCCGTGGTCGCGCTCCAGCGCCACCAGGGTCGGGGTGTGGATGGCCTCGATCTCGGGAACCACCAGGTGCGGGCGCTCGCGTTCGATCAGCGCGGCGAGCGCGGCCGGATCGAGCATGTCGAGCACGTGGCTGCGGTGCGCGACCTGCATCGC